>JADMIO010789715.1_pt1 | contig 57119 bp, 50 predicted proteins | sample 8958161 | NCBI WGS metagenome assembly JADMIO01 (sample SAMN16585339, study PRJNA669376) | soil metagenome | isolation source: Crop rotation soil | place: USA: Cullars Rotation, Alabama | collected 2011 | reverse complement strand
GCCGCGACTTCAAGTCACGTGAATTCCAAGCTTCGGATCCCACTGTGCTGGAAAGAAGCGTCAACATCGACGTGAAGATCACGATCGGAGAAACCTGCCGCAGCCGATGTTTGATCGAATACCACATGCCCAGCACCAGCAGAGGAAATGAGAACCACCACACGATCATCTCAGGCAGCGTGATGACTTGCCGGACTGTCTGGAATTGCCACGGAAACGGCGCAAGCAGCAGGTACACGATTCCCGTCGGAATGATGGCCAGCGCTCCCTCGGTGGTTCCTATGTCAACGTCTTGCGCGAATCCCGATCCTGCCTGCGTCTGGTCCATGCGGCTCTGCTGTATCTGCTTCAAGTTCGCAAAGCGATCGAACTGATTGTTCGCGTACTGCAAGACACCAAACCACGTAAACGCCAGACCAATCGCCGCCACGGCTATAAAGCGCTGTATAAAACCCTGGGCACTGAACGTCTTCATACCCATAAAGAAGCTGCCCCCTACGGCCGCCGTCATCATGTAGAAGATGTAAAAGCGCAGACTCAGCAGCGTCAGCAAAGACACGGTTATCACCACAACCCATCCGAGAGTGATCTTTTCCATGAGCCGCAAAGTCGCGAGAATCGAGATGGCGAGTGCAAGGATAATCAAACCGTCTTTCAGCGCCTGCGACGACCAGAGAATGAGCGAAGGGAAAAAGGTGACTAAGAGAGCAGCGAGCTTCGCCGCGCGCTTGTTGCTAAACAGCGCCATCGCGGTGTGGTAAACAACCACCCCTGTTGCAGCCCCGATCGACGCATTGACAAGCTGGATCGCAAACAGGTTCCGGCCAACTACATCGTAAATGCCCGCGACGAGATAAAGCATACCCCACGCGCCCGCGCCGGAAGCGACAAAGCCCTGGTACTTGTCCATGTGATACTTGTCGCCATTCAAACCCTGCAGCAGCGACTGCCCGAAGATGTCGTACGTGTGCGCGTCGCCACCGAAGAAGTCTTCCATATGGCCCATGTTGATGACTGCGGCGAGCACGACACGCACCATTAGACCCACGAAGAACAGCCGGAAGAGAAACGTTCTTTCATCGTGAGTGCGCGCCAGAATGAGAACCGTGGGAGCCGATACGGCAGCGCACATCGCGAGCGCGCCCGGGGCTTGGGCAGGCATGAGCCAAACCAGAGCGACGCAAATTATCAGGAGTAACCCAATGATCGAAGTGTTCATAACAAAAACTAAACGTCGTCCGGAAGATCGGGACGAGTTTTTCGTTCAATCAGAAATTGGTCTTCTGAACTTAATTCCTTGACCGTTTTGGCCGGGACGCCGGCAATCAGTTTACCCTCATCGGCCAGCGCCGCGGTAATCACGGAGCCGATGCCGACGATCGAGCGCGCCGGAATCGCGCTGCCTGGCGCCATCCGAATCTCAGAGCCGATATAAACGAGCTCGCCGATCGTGATGGGCATCGTGCGCTGTCGATTGTGTGTCCAGAGCGACGAGTTGCGGCCGCCGAGAATCACGCGACGGCCAATCTCGACGCGGTCGGTGAAGTCGATTTTATGTCCGGTGGTGACCACGCTGCCATCGCCGAGAAGAAACACGGGATCGATCTTGTTGACGACTTCCGGATCGGGGATCGAGTTGATCTCGTTCATGCGCATGATCTCGCAGTAACGGCCGAGACTGACTTCGTCGCCACCGCGAATGATGTTTAGGTGGCCGATACGCACGTGATCTTTGATCGTGAGCTTCTGCACGCGCGTGACGACGTTGAAGTGACCGATGCTTACGTCGTCGTCGATCGTGCACTCGCCCACGTCGATGATGCTAAGACCGATGCGGACGCGTTTGCCGATCTTGTAGCGGAAGAAGAGTCGATAGAGAGGGCGTTTGAGAAACGATGGCAAGATCGCGATGGTGGCTAGCGTTAGTAAACGCGGCTTGCTCGTCTTCTGCATACTGTTTTACAGGATTACAAGATTTTCAGAATTTACAAGATAAATCTTGCGAATCCTGTAATCCTATCAACGAACCAACTGCCGGCTTTCAAGCTCCGCGGTGGCACTCTCAACCTTATCCCGCGCCGCCTGCTCCTTCACCCACTTCAGCAGCTCGGGTATCCCGCTCTCGAGCGAGACTTGCGGCTCATAACCAAGCAACGACTTCGCTTTCGAGATGTCCGCCACGCAATGCCGAATGTCGCCCTCACGATACTTGGCGACAATCTCCGGCTCTAAATCGACACCGAGACCGTCCGCGAGCAAGCGACTCACCTCGCGGATCGAAGTCGCGCGTCCCGTGCCGATATTGATCGCCTCGTAATTCGCGCGATCAGTCTCGAGCGCTAACAGATTTGCGCGCACGATGTCGCTGACGTGCACGAAGTCACGTGTCTGTTCGCCGTCTTCAAACACCATTGGGCGGTTCTTGTTCAGCAAGCGCGCCGAGAAGATCGCGCAGACGCCGGTGTACGGGTTCGAGAGCGCCTGTCGCGTGCCGTAAACGTTGAAGTAGCGCAAGGCGACCGCCGGAATGCCATACGATCGTCCCACCGCAAGGCAAAACTGTTCCTGGTCCTGTTTAGTCACCGCGTAAACCGACGTTGGAAACAGTGGCTTCTCTTCACTCGTCAGCGCTGGGGACAATTGCTTACCACACTTCGGACATTTGAGTTCCCACTCGCGACTCAACAGTTGCTCGACTGGCCGCAGTTGCGGTGCCGTCAGGCCACAAGTCTCGCACGTGTATGCGCCCTCGCCGTAGATCGACATTGACGACGCAACGACGAGTTTCTTGATCTGTGGTCTTCGCGCGAGGATCGCTTCGAGCAACACCGCCGTGCCGAGATCGTTCGCGCGCACGTAGCGCTCGATCTCGTACATCGATTGGCCCACGCCGACTTCCGCTGCTTCGTGATAGACCACGTCGATGCCATCGAGTGCTTTGTCGACGAGATTTCGATCGCAAACGTCGCCGCGGATGAATTCGGCGTCAGGATTCAGATACGCAGGCGCGGCGTTCTCACCATGCACCTGCGACACGAGCGCGTCCAACACGCGCACACGATGCCCGTGCTCGACGAGGGCATCCACGAGGTGTGAGCCGATGAAGCCGGCCCCACCAGTGACCAAAACATTCGCTTGTTCCACTTTGACTCCTTGTTCCCTTCGATTTCCCTTTGCACCTTTGCGCCTTTGCGCCTTTGCGGGAACATACGTTTTCTCCCGCAAAGGCGCAAAGAAGAATGCAAAAATCACCCGCGATTTCCGGTCGCTGCCGAGCGAGATTGCACGACCGGTACACTCACATCGCGTAGCACGGATTTGAAGACCTCATAAACCCTGGGCGTCTGAGTTATCGCTGAATACTTCTCTTCCACAGTAACACGGCCGGCGTGGCCCAGTCGTTGTCGCAACTCCGCCGAGCGCAGCAAACGGGTGAGCTTCTCGATCCATTCATCCTCAGTCGTAGCGATGAAGCCGTTTTGATCGTCCTTGATGATGTCCGTATTAACACCAACGGGCGAGCAGATCGTCGGGATGCCCATTGCCATGAACTGAAGCGCTTTCATTCCACATTTGCCTCTGGTCCAGCTATCGGCAGGCAGCGGCATCATGCCGATGTCGATCTCGCGCAGATCTTCGACCTCCGTATCCGAACGCCACCGCCTCAGCTCAACGTCAACCGGCGGGCACTCGTAAGCCCCCGGTCCGATCACTCGTAGACGAAATGATTCCTTTTCGGCGAGTTTCTTCAGCGCGCCGCGCATCGTGTCGAGATGCTGGACGGTGCTGTAACTTCCGGTCCAGCCGATCACCACTGGACCATTCTTTTCCTTCCGCTCCGGCACGCGATATTTTTCCGTATCGATCGTCGATGGGACAATTGTGACGCGCTCGTTCACCTGTCGCGCGTAGTCCGCAAGATAAGGATTGCCCACCATCACGTGCGACGCGATGCGACAGATCGTTTTCGTCTTCGAAGCAAACTTCAGATAACTCAGATAACCGTTGGACGGACTGCGATACGAAACAAAGATCGCATCGTCAAAGTCGAAGATCACCGGCACACCGCTCTGTGCAATCAGCCTTTCGAACACCGGCGGGCCGACCAGTGCCGCCTCGCGCAGAATGTAGACCAGATCGTAATCCTTCACTTTTCGGACCACCGACAACCTGCGGCCCAGTCCGCGCGTGACGAGCTGCAGCTTCTTCCGCATCATGCCGGGCTGGTAGAGCAGGCCATGCAGCTCTTCATCTTCGAAAGAGGCATAGGTGATGTCTACACCACGTTCGCGAAGCAGAGGTTCCCACTGTTCGAGGCGATAACGCTGGCTTGGCGAAGTATCGTAAGGGGCCTGCATCAAGGCGAGAACACGCATAATAATTCGGTAAAATCAGTATACAGGATTTACTTTACGAGCCACGAAACGGCACAAAAACATAAAACTTCTTTCGTCCTTTGTACCTTACGTGCTTTTTTGTGGCGACTTCCGTCCGGTCGCGATCCATCCAAAATTCTCGCCCACGCTGGGAGCTTCCAACGACGCACGGGCCAACCAGTTTTGCACGTCCTGGCGCGTGTACCGGTTCTCGATCGGCGCTGAAAAACGATCGAGCTGATCGTTCACACATACTCTGAACGGCAACGCGGCGTACTGCTTCAACGGAATCTCTTCCGCGACGCGATTGAAGAGCGGCAACTTTCGCAAGATGCGATAGGGCCAGACAAAAAACGTGAACGCCGCCATCGCCGTCGGATACGCAAGCGCATAGACCGCGCCGTGTGGCAGCCGCGTCGTCAGCCGGCGCGCCGCTGTAATGCCCGACAACATCGCTGCTTTGATGGGCCGCTGTTCGGGTTTCCAGTAAAGGTAGATTTGCACTACTCCGCCGGGCTTCAAAAACTGCAGCAGGTTTTGAAATGCGGCCTCAGGGTTTGGCAGGTGATGCAGCACACCGATCGAGTAGATGAAATCAAAACTCTCGAGCCCGAACGGCGGGTTGTGCAAGTCAGCCTGGACGACGTGAACATTGCGCGCTTGTGTGTTGCGATGCGCGACTTCGACCGCGGGGCCGAGATCGATGGCCCAAACTTCAGCGCCATACTTCGCGGCGTAATACGCGAAGCGGCCGTTGCCACAACCAGCGTCGAGGATCTTCTTGCCGGGAAAGAAATCGGCGGCGTGCGGTTGCATGTAATTGAGAAATTGCTTCTCCCACTCGTCGTACATCTCGGGGAAGCGATGCCACTCGTAACCGAAGCTGCGTGCGGTGTCGGCTTCGATTGAGGTCGCGCCCTTTTCGCTGTTGAGGGCGTCGCGCATTGCGGGGAGTAACAAACGGGGGATGCCGTCGACGATGGGATAGGTGGTGTTGCAGCGAGCGCAGAACAGAGTGTCACTGGACGGCGTCAGCGCCGAGCGACAACTCGGGCAGCGCAGTGTTTCCAGCAGCTTCTCTATCCCATCCATAATCAATCCGTGTAATCTGTGGTTAAAACAACTTCGTAAAGCGACGCGTATCGCTCTCCTGCAATCGTCTCAAGATTGAAAACCTTGTCAGCCACGGTCCGCGCTTTGTTTCGCACGTCATTATCACCCACTATCATTTCGATCTCGCGCGCCGCTTTCAAATAATCCTCTTCACTAAAATCTTCAAGCAACACGCCCGCCTGCCACTCGTTAATCAACACATCCGAGTCGCCGACACCAGCATTGATCACGAGAGGCAAGCCACACGCGAGATACTCGCCATTCTTCGTCGGCGACGACGCGATCTTCGACACGCAGCGCTTAATAAATGCGAGCCCGACATCAGCAGCCGCAAGATACGAAGGAACCTCGCTCGACGCCACGGCCCGGACACTAAAATTATCCGACCCGATACCGCGCGCCTGCATCAATTCCCTGACGCGATCGTGACTGCCCGTCGTGAGCCAGAGCAGGTGAGCTTCGCGATTCTGCTTCAGAAACGCCGCGAAGAAGTCGGCCATCTGCTCCGTAAGATACCAGCCATCAAGCGAACCGCTGTAAACCATGACGAGCCGGTCGCGTAATCCCAATTCACGGCGCCGCCGCGCCCGCTCCTCGTCGCTGAATTTAAACAACGAGAGATCCACGCAACACGGAATCACCTCGTGAGGCACGGCACGTCCACGTAGTCCTTCCCACTCCCTGATGAGGGGCCAGATGCGCTCAGTCAGGGTAACGATACCATCAGTCCCTCTCAGAATCCGGCGCTCGGCCGCCTTCGTGATCCGGTACGGCAGGCCGCCCTCGCGCCAGTGTTGCGCATCGACATACTCCTCCGCCATCAGCCCGCGCAAGTCAAAGATCATCTTGACACCGAAACGACGCTTCAACGCGAGCGCGATGGTTGCCGGGATGTGGCCGCGCGCGTGGACCATCTCGATCCGGTTGCGTCGCACGAGCGCGCCGGCTTTGCTAAACCCACGCATCACGTCGTAGATCGTCGCGGGTATCGATGGCCGTTGATGATAACGCAGCCAGTGCCATTCGATGCCCTCGGTTTTGAGTTTTTCGCGCAGCTGCTCGCATTGCGCGACGCCCTCGGCGGTGAAGGCCTTGTCGCGTTCGAAGCTCAACAACGTGAAGCGCACGCCGCGTTTCGCGAGCTCGCGCAGGTACGGCAGCACCTGGCTCTGGCCGAGCGGGTCAAGCATTCCGTTGTACGAGATGAATAAGACGCGACGGCCTTCAAGCGCCATTGCCGGCCTCCACCGGAGCCTTCCTGCTCCAGCGAGAATAATCCAACAACAGCCACTGAATGCTGCCGATGATCGCGGCCACATCGAGCACTGCCAGCAGCGACATCACCATCGTTCCGCGCACGAAGTTCTGCAGGAGTGAGGCGGGATAAACAACACGATTTCTTTTGATCGATACGGCCGCACGAGCAGCCAGCATCAGGAGCCACAACGCGATCACGAGCCAGATCCAGCGCGGTTCGATCAGCAGTGCGACTAACGCGAGGACAGCGAGTACGCCGTAGCGCACAAGGATCGTCGACTGCCACTGTCGAAATAATCCTGCGCGAATGTTGTTGCGTGAGTAGACGACGAAGCGTTTGAAGGTGGACCAGAGTGTTGGTCGCAGATCCCAGTGCACTTGCGCGCGCGGCTCGAAGACGAAGCGATAGCCGGCGTTCTCCACGCGGTCCATGAAGATCAGATCTTCGGCGGAGCGCAGATCTTCGGGAAAGCCTTTGACTTTCTGCCACGCCTCGCGACGCAACAACGTTGAAGCGATGAAGCGCGGGCGCGTGATGGTGCCGTTGTGTGACGAAGGCGGCGGCACGTAGGCGATCGCGGCGCACTGTTTGAAGAACGTGTTCGTCACGGGTTGCCACGAGCCGTAGACGACGTCGATCGAGTTGTCTGATTCAGCTTTTGTAGTCAGGGCTTCGAGCCAGTTGTTAGCGAGACGAATGCCTGCGTCAGTGAAACCGATCCATTCGTGACTCGCTTGCGCGGCGCCGAGATTGCGGCCGCGGCCAGGTAGTGCAGCGCCCGCGCGAATCAAGCGGACAGGCGCGCCTGCGCGGATGTATTCGTCGATGATCTGTGGCGTGGCGTCGACGGAGCCGCCGTCAGTGATCACAATCTCGTCGGGCGGACGCGTCTGGGCGAGCAAGCTGTCGAGTAGCTCGCGAATCGAGTGCTCTTCGTCTCTGACGGGAATGACAATGCTGACCTTCATAACCAAGAAGACAGATTAAGCCACAAAAAGGCACAAAAAGCACAAAATGAATTCATGAATCATTTTGTGCTTTTTGTGCCTTTTTGTGGCTATCTTTGCTTAAGACGAAGTTTTCTAAAACTAGATAGTCCATTTCGGTATTCATGAAGCAACGGTAACCATCTGCGGGGGTGCAGACGATTGGCTCGCCGCGCACGTTGAAGCTCGTGTTCACGATCACCGGGCAGCCGGTGAGCTTGCGGAAGGCCTCGATGATGTCCCAGTAAAGCGGGTTTGTCTCACGAGAGACTGTTTGAATGCGCGCGGAGTAGTCCACATGTGTGACCGCCGGGATCTGTGAACGCTGAAGCTTGAGCTTGTCGAGTCCGGTGAGCTCAGTATCAACAGCCATGCGTTTATCCGGCGCGACATCGGCGACGAGCAACATGTAAGGACTATCCGCATCGAGCTCAAACCACTCCGACACATGCTCCCGCAACACACTCGGCGCGAACGGCCGAAAACTTTCCCGATACTTGATCTTCAAATTCATCACTGACTGCATCTTCGGCGAACGCGCGTCGCCAATGATGCTGCGACAACCAAGCGCGCGCGGCCCAAACTCCATCCGCCCCTGATGCAGACCGACGACTTTTTCCGACGCCAGCAACTCCGCCACGACTCCCGGCAATTGCTCGCGCGAACACTTCGTGTACTCCAGATTATTCTCTCGAAGGAACTGCTCGATCTCCGCTTCACTATCACGTGGCCCAAGATACGAACCTTTCATCGCATCGCAGCCGTTCGTCGCGCGTGGCTTCGCGAGGTACCGATGCCAGATCGCGAGCGCGACACCGAGCGAGCCGCCCGCATCGCCCGCTGCGGGTTGAATCCAAATGCTTTCAAACGGCACTTCCTTCAAAACTCTGCCATTCGCCACACAATTCAACGCGACGCCGCCAGCCAAACACAGGTGCTTCATCCCCGTCTCGCGATAAACGTAGCGCGCCATCTTCAACATCACCTCTTCAGTGATCACCTGAATGCTGCGCGCGAGATCCATCTCACGCTGCGTGATCTGCGACTCGCCTTGCCGCGGCGGGCCATCGAAGAGTTTGTCGAATGTGCCGTTCGTCATGCGCAACCCTTGCGAGTAGCTGAAGTAGTCCTGGTTGAGCTTGATGCTGCCGTCGTCGCGCATTTCGAGCAGATTGTCTTTGATCTTCTCGACGTACTTCGGCTCGCCGTACGGCGCGAGGCCCATCACTTTGTACTCGCCGCTGTTCACTTTGAATCCGGTGTAGTAAGTGAACGCGCTGTAGAGCAGCCCGACGCTGTTCGGATAACGCAGCTCCTGAAGCAGCGTCAACTCGTTTCCTTTGCCGGTGCCGATCGAGCTGGTGGCCCATTCGCCCACACCGTCGATCGTGAGTATCGCGGCTTCGTCGAAGGGCGATGGATAGAACGCACTGGCAGCGTGGCTCTCGTGGTGATCGCCGAAGAGGAGTTTCCATTCAAACTTCTTGCCGTTCTTCTTTGCCTGTCGTTCGTCTTCTTCGCCGTCGGCTTTGGCGAGCTCGGTGCGGATCAGATCGGGCATCCAGAGTTTTTCACTCATCCAGAGCGGCATCGACTTCAGAAACGATTTAAAGCCTGACGGTGAGTAGTCGAGATATGTTTCGAGCAGGCGATCGAATTTCAGGAGCGGCTTGTCGTAGAAGCCGACGTAGTCGAGCTCGCGCGCGGTGAGATTCGCTTCAGAGAGACAGTAGCGCGCGGCGTGCACCGGGAAATGGTGATCGTGCTTGAGGCGGGTGAAGCGTTCTTCCTGCGCGGCGGCGACGATCTCGCCGTCGATGACGAGGCAGGCGGCGGAGTCGTGATAGAACGCGGAGATGCCGAGAATGCTTACCACGAGAACTTCAGAAGAGAGTGTAGATGAAAGGCGCGATTGCCGAGCCCTTGGCGAGCACGAGCAGCACGCCGACTGCGACGAGCGTGATGACGATGGGAGCGAGCCAGAACTTCTTGTTCTCCCTCATGAACTGCCACAGCTCATTGATGACGTACAGCTTCGACATAAGAATTATTTCCCGCAAAGACGCAAAGGCGCAAAGAAGACCCAAGGGCTACGGAAGCGCTTTGCGTCTTCTTTGCGCCTTTGCGTCTTTGCGGGAGATTCAATACATCTTCTCATAGTGCTTGGGATTTTTTTGTCTCTCGGGATAGGGTTGCCAGAAAGAGTCGCGAGATCCTGCGCGGCGTTGCAGTGGATCCCAGCCCATCGCGCGTTTTATCAATCCGATCGGCGTCAACACGAGAAAGAAAACGATCGCGAGGATGATGCGGCTCGAGACGTACGACATCGCCTCCGCAAGCTTCATCCAGAGCTTTCGCGGGACGACGAGCAGACGCGGCGCAAGCACACCGAACAGAATCAACACGGAGCCGAGGCAGATGAAGACGTATGCAGCGTTGAGAAACTTCCCGCGATAGAGCCACCACGAACCGAGCAGCGCAAAGACGCCGCCCACGATCAGCCCAAACTCTTTCTCCGCCCGGTATCTTCGAGCCATGTTAGCTGGTAGCGAGGGCGCTTTCCGGCGCGTTCTGCTTCTCGAGTTCGCCGGCAATCCAGTGGTAAGTAACGTTCAATCCGTCTTCGAGTGAGATCGACGGCTCCCACTTGAGCACTTCACGCAAACGTGTGTTGTCGCTATTGCGACCACGGACACCCTGCGGCTTCGTGAGATCGTACCGCTTGCTGATCTTCTTGCCCGCGATGTTGGCTACGATGTCTACCAGCTCGTTGATCGAGATCATCCGGTCTTGTCCGAGATTGATCGGCTCGCGATGATCGCTTTCCATCAAGCGGTAAATGCCTTCGACACAGTCGTCGATGTAGCAGTAAGAACGAGTCTGCTCGCCGTCGCCCCAAACTTCGATCTCGTCAACGTCTTCAGCAAGCGCGATCTTGCGACAGATCGCCGCGGGCGACTTCTCGCGTCCGCCGTCGTAAGTGCCGAGTGGGCCGAAGATGTTGTGAAACCTGACGACGCGCGTGTCCAGTCCGAAGTCGTCAGTGTAGTGACGGCAAACGCGCTCCATGTAGAGCTTCTCCCAACCGTAGCCGTCTTCGGCATCTGCGGGATACGCATCTTCCTCGCGCAAGGGCGTAACGTCAGTTTCCTTCTGCTTGTAACCGGGATAGATGCACGCGCTCGAGGTGTAGAGATAACGCTTCACGCCGTTGATACGCGCGGCTTCGATCGAGTTGAGATTGATGAGCGTGTTGTCGCGAACGATGACGGCCTTGTTGTTCTCGATGAAGCCGATGCCGCCCATGTTGGCGGCGAGGCCGTAGACCTGGTCCATGCCTTCTGTGGCTGCAAGGCAGTTGTCGGCTTTGGAAAGGTCAAGCAGCAAAAACTCATTCGCGGCGGTGGGCTCGTACTCCGGCTCCTTGATGTCGACGCCGCGCACGTAGTAGCCGCGCTCAATCAGATACTTCGTTAAGTGATGACCAATAAAACCGCCTGCGCCTGTTACCAATACTTTCGTCTGTTGTGACATTTAATGAGTTGTTCTCCGAAACAAGATGGGACAGGATTTTAGGAAATCAGGTCAATCATGTAAACCATTACTGCTGATCGCGAGGCGACGCAAACAACCCCAGAACGGCCGGTTCAGAAGACTTTCCGGGTGCGTCGCGAAGGCGCGCATCAGCCAACTGGCTGCTTCGCTTTTGCGTCCTGCTTCACTCGCGGCGTACGAGAGTCTTAGAAATCTGGTCGCCTTGCACCAGCGCTGATCCACGCCGCGCAACTGCGGCTCATAAAACTCCGCGATGCGATCGAACTCCTCGAGCTGGCGATGACCCTCCGCGATCGTCTTGCTCACTTCGTGCAGACGATACGCGGCCATCGGCAACGGAATGTATTCACACTTGTGACCAGCGAGCAGCAGCCGCACGTACATGTCGTGATCGAAGTCGTAGCTCCAGCGTTCCTGAAAGCCTTCACGAACGAGATCCGTTCTCCAGAAGTGACCTGGTTGCGGCGCGCGATAGGCCCACGACAAACAGTGCGCGGCAGAGCGCGGCACCACGGCGTGAATCAAACGCGTCTCGTGTCTCTCGCCAAACATGATCGTGTCGCCGCAAATCCACTTGCTTTGTGGATTCTCGGCGAAGTGATTCATCGCGGCGTTGAAAGTGCCGGGCAAGTAAACGTCGTCGCTATTGATGAAGGCGAGAATGTCGCCGGTGGCGCGTGCGATGCCTTTGTTGATCGCGTGCACCTGGCCGCGATCTTTTTCGCTTTCCCAGTAGGCGAGCTTGTCTTCGTAGCGGCGGATGATCGAAACACTTTCGTCAGTGCTGCCACCGTCGATGATGATGTACTCGAGCGGCTCATAACCCTGATTCAACACAGAGAGGATCGTCTCTTCGAGGAACCGTCCCTGGTTGAATGAAGGTGTGATGATGCTCAGTTTGAGTGGCATTGAGTGAGTTATAGACAGGATTTACGAAATTTTTCAGGATTGACATGTAAATCCTGAAAAATCTTGTAAATCCGGTTCGATGACTGTTCAGGTTGGCGCGAACGTCTTGATCATTTCAACAACATAAGCCTGCTGCTCGTCCGTCAACTCAGGATAACAAGGCAGGGCGAAAGTCTCATCAGCCGCCGCTTCCGACTCGGGCAAGTCGCCCTTCTTATAACCGAGATATTCGAAACACTTCTGCAGGTGAAGTGCGATCGGATAGTAGATCTTGCTGCCGACGCCGTGGTTCTTCAAGTGCTCCATCAACGCGTCGCGATTTCCCGGAACGCGAACGACGTACTGATGAAAGATGTGACGAGCATCGGATCTCACCTGCGGCGTGATCAGCGGAAAGCGCAAATCAGCGTCGTTCAGCAGCTTCGTATAAACTTCAGCTTTGCGTCCGCGCTCGTCAGACCATTTGTCGAGACTCGGAAATTTCACGTTCAGTACGGCCGCTTGCAGCTCGTCGAGCCGGCTATTGATCCCGATCTCTTCATGCTCGTACTCGTTCGAGCCGCCGTGGTTCCGCAGTCGTCTCAAGCGTGCGGCAACTTCGTCGTCGCCGCTCGTGAGAATCCCGCCATCGCCCGCGCCACCAAGGTTCTTGGTTGGGTAAAAACTGAAACATCCGATCAAACCCATCGAGCCCGCACGCCGTCCGTTATCGGTAGCGCCGATCGCCTGCGCGGCATCTTCAACGATTGGGATTCCATGACGCTGTCCAATCTCGAGCAACGGATCCATCTGCGCGCATTGGCCGTATAGGTGGACCGGCATGATGACTTTCGTGCGCGGCGTGATCGCGTCGGCAACACGCGAGGGATCGATGTTGTAAGTGTGCGGATCGATGTCGACAAACACGGGACGCGCGCCGAGTCTCGCCACACAAGCGCCAGTCGCGAAGAATGAAAACGGCGTCGTGATCACTTCGTCGCCGGCCTTGACGTCGAGCGCCATCAAGGCGAGCAGCAACGCGTCCGATCCGGAAGCGCAACCGATCGCGTGCTTTGTTTGGCAATACTCAGCGAGCGAAGCTTCGAGCTTGCGCACTTCGTCGCCGAGGACGAAGCGCTGCGAGCTCATGACACGGTCTACTGCCTGCTGCAAGTCATCTCGGAGCGAGACATACTGCGCCTGGAGGTCCAACAAAGGAACGTTCATAGATTAGGAAGAAGTGAGCCACGAACAAGCACAAAAAGCACAAGTGATGTAGAAAAACTTCTGCGCTTTTTGTGCCTTTTGTGGCTTAGGCGGTCTCACCCGCGGAAGCACCCTGGCCGTTATCAGTTTCGGTCGAGTAATAATTCGAGTAGTAGCCGGAATAATAGTAATCTTGCGTCTCGAGCTTCACGTTATTCAGCACCACACCAAAGATGTGCGCACCGACGTCAAGCAACTGCTGTTTCGCCCGCCGCACAACCGCGCGTGAACTTCTGCCACCATGAACCACCAGCATCACGCCATCGACCATCGTCGAGAGAATCGAAGCATCCGTGAACGAGATTGCCGGCGGTGAATCGATGATGATATGCGCGAAGCGATCGCTCAAAAGTCCGAGCAGCCGGCGCATCTCTTCCGAACCGAGCAACTCCGCCGGATTCGGCGGCACTGGACCAGACGTCAAAACCTTAAGGTTCGGCGTCTTCGCATATTTTTGGAGAAGGTTGTCGAGATCTTTTTCGCCCGAAAGCCAGGTCGTCAAACCTTTCGAATTGCTGACTTCAAACTGCGTGTGCAAGCGCGGCCGTCGCAAGTCGCAATCGATGATCAAGACTTCCACACCCGTCTGCGCAAGCATGAACGCCGTATTGATCGCCGTCGTAGTCTTGCCTTCCGAAGGCTGGCTCGACGTGACGAGAATCGTCTTCGGCGGTTGTCCCGCTGACGACAACAGCAATGACGTTCGTAAGTGACGATACGACTCCGCGATCGGCGAGCGCACGTCGTCGATCATCGCGAGCGCGGTGGTGTCTGAAGGCGTAGGAGTCGAGCGCGGCAATCCTTTCAAACTCGCGCCGCCGCGGCTCGCGGGAATCATCGCCAACGCGGGCAAGTGAATGTAACGATCGACGTCGTCGAGCGACTTGACCGTATCGTCGAGGAAGTCGAGCAGGAACGCGAGACCGATACCGGCGACGAGCGACAGCACGAGCGCAATCATCACGTTCCGCAAGCGCGGGGGACCAACCGGAGATCGCGGCACGCGGCTGTAGTCTTCAATCCCCACTTCGCTGCCCTTGTCGCCCTGTGCGATCTGAACTTCGCGCTGTTTCTGAAGCAGCGTGGCCAGGTATTGCTTGTTCGTTTCGAGACGTTGCGTGTACTGCGCCATCTCGATCTGATCGCGAGTCTGCTGGTCGGTCGTGCCGCGCTGTTTGACGTACATCTCACGGATACTCTCTTCGTGAGCGATGGCCGCTTCGTAGGTCGACTTCAGCATCGCGATCGATTCAGCCGCTTCTTTTTGCAGCTCGTCTTCGAGACGCTTGATAGAAGCTTCAGTTCTTTTAACTTCGGGCCATTCCTTCGTGTAGGTGACCTCGAGTGCGGCCTTGGTTTGTTTGAGCTGCGAAATGCGCGTTTCGATGTTGCTGATGCGATCCGACTTCCGCACCTCTGGAATCGAAAAAGGATCGCTGGCGTTCTTCGCGCTCATGTAAACCGCCTGCGCGTTCTTGCGAACGTTCTCCGCGTCGAGAAGCTGGCGACTGATATCGGCGAGACGTTGGCCCTCGACGTTCAGGCCATCCGGCGAAGGAGGCAATCCTTTTTCACGAGCGTAGTTGAAGAGCGACTCGGTATCGTGCCTGATCTTTTCCTGGTAAGCAGCGATCTCACGCACGAGCAATTCTTCCGCTTTGGTTGAATTTTTCGTGGTGCGTTCTACGTTGTTCGCGCGAAACACTTCCGCGAGGGCGTTGGCCACCTTCTGCGCCATCTCCGGATCGGTGTGCCGATACTTGATGGTGAAAAGGTTCGTGCCGACGATGCCTTCGACTTTTTCAGCACCGATGATCGCGTCTTCGTAAGGTTCGAGTGCCGACAACTCTTCAGGGGTCAACGGCTCGTCTTTTAGTTGAGCTTCACCGATGACACTCAAACCACCGGGCGCAGTTGCCGGAAGCGTGACCGGCTTTTTCTCACCGCTGAACATGCGTCGCAAAGCGGTGAAGATGCCGCCCTGGGCCTGGTTGCCGAAGAAGTTCGGGTTGTGTTGCAGGTCCAAACTCAGTGCCACCTGGCGCGCGAGTGCGGGACTCTGTAGTAGCCTGATCTGCGTGCCCCAGAAATTCGCGTCGGGTTGAGCGTTGAGAACGAAGTCTTTGGTCTGAAGAACGTTCTGGGTCCGCTGCTCGATCCGGATCGTCGCTTCCGCTTCGTAGATTGACGGTTGGCGGAACATCTGGACCGCGACGAGTGAAGTGACGACTAAACAAAGACTGAGGATCAGCCACTTCCGCTTCAGTACTATGAACAGGTAGTCACGAAGCTGGTTCGGCTCGCTGGCGGCGGGACCATACGACTTGACCTGGCCAATATCGGTGAGCGGCCGGTCGAGACCACGCTCGACCGCAGGCATCGGCATCAAACGGTTATCTTGCGACATCATGTCTCGGCTTTCGTCAAAAACAGGCAATACAGGAAAAGTTAACTAACGCACACTACTAGAGGCTCGGGATGATATCAAATCCGCGTCATCCGCGGTTAATAAAACGGGCCAAACCGTCCTGCCAGTGGGGTAAAGGGGTTAACCCAACCGCTTCCGAGAGCAAGCATCTCAATCTCGAATTCCGGGGGCGCGGTGCAGGCCGTCCTAGAGTATCACCGTCGATAACCTCAAGCACGTCGCTGTTGAGGCCCGCGAGCCGCAATGCCTCGACTGAGAATGTTTCGAAACTCGCTCCGTCACCGGAACTGACGACGTGATAAATCCCGGGTAAATCGAGCGCGGCAAGTTCGCGCAGTCTGATAGCGAGATCGTGGCCGTACGTGGGCGTGCCCCAGTAATCGCGGATCGCTTTCAGGTTCTTTCCGCTTTTAGCCCAGGCGACGACGTTGCTCAGGAAGTTTTTGCCGCCCGACCCGAAGATGTATCCGGAGCGGACGACGATGGTGCGCGCGTTTGCTTCCTGTGCTCGTCGCTCGCCTTCGAGTTTGAATCGGCCGTAGACGCTGATCGGCTGCGGCTGATCGCGTTGCGTGTAAAAGCCTTCTTTCTCGCCGTCGAAAACGTAGTCGGTTGAGATCATGATCAAGAGCGCACCGGCGTTGCGACTGGCGCGCGCGAGGTTTTCGGGACCGAGCGCATTTACGCGTTCAGCTTTCGCGGGATTTGTTTCGCAACCGTCGACATCGGTCCACGCCGCGCAGTTGATTACGGCGTCGGGACGGCGCGCGGCGATCGCTGATTCGACTGCTTCGGTGTCTGCGATATCGAGAGCCTCGTGATCGTAACCGAAGACTTCATCTCCGTTGCCTGAACAGTGTTCGACCAGAGCACGGCCGACCAAACCCTTTGCTCCGGTAACCAGTATCTTCAATGGATCGTTAACCTCGAAATATTTCTCCCGCAAAGACGCAAAGGCGCAAAGAAGACGCAAAGCGCTTCCGAAGCCCTTGGGTCTTCTTTGCGCCTTTGCGCCTTTGCGGGAGAAGATCTCATGAGCTAGCGGTGCCGTATTGGGTTTTGTAGTATTCCCGATACGCGGGGTTGCGGACCTTCTCGATCCACGGGCCATTCTCGCGGTACCACTCGATCGTCTTTCGCAATCCGCTGGCCCACGTTTCGCGTGGACGCCAGCCGAGTTCGGATTCGATAAGCGACGGATCGATCGCGTAACGTCGATCGTGTCCGGGTCGATCCTTCACATACTTGATCAAACTGCGCGGTTTACCCAGCGTCTCCAAAACAGACTCGACCACCTCGATATTTCGCCGTTCATTCCGTGCGCCGATGTTGTAAACCGCGCCTGAACGTCCATTCTCAGCAGCCGCCAGAATCGCGCGACAATGGTCCTCAACGTAGATCCAGTCGCGCACGTTTTGTCCATCGCCATACACCGGAATCGACTCGTCGTTCATTGCATTAGCCAACGCGAGCGGCAAAAACTTTTCCGGAAACTGCCGTGGCCCATAGTTGTTTCCGCAACGTGTTATCACCGTGTCGAGACCAAACGTGTGCTGTGCGGCGCGAACGAGATGCTCCGCCGCTGCTTTCGACGCCGCATACGGACTGTTCGGCGCGAATGGCGACGTTTCTGTGAAAAAACTCGCTTCGTTTTCCGGCAGGCTGCCCATCACTTCATCAGTCGAAACCTGCACAAAACGTTTCACGCCGCGCGTGCGTGCGGCATCGAGCAAAACCTGCGTGCCGAAAATGTTCGTGCGCAAAAACTCAGCGGCGGAAGCGATGCTGCGATCGACATGCGACTCGGCAGCGAAGTTAACGATGACGTCCGTACTGTCATCGAGATTCGCGAGCACCGCTTCAGGATCAGCGATGTTTCCACAAACGAACCGGTGCCGTTGTGGATCGAGTCCTTCGAGATTGTCTGGATTGCCGGCGTAAGTCAGCGCGTCGAAATTAACGACGTGGCAGTGTAGATTTTCATTTAGCAGCAAGCGAACAAAACAGGATCCAATAAATCCTGCGCCGCCTGTAACAAAGAATCTGTTCATATCTTGATAATCATGTAAATCCGGTAATCCTGTTAACAACTCTGTTTCCAACTCAGTCGTTCACGAGATTACGAGATTACAGGATTGACAAGATAAAATGCCCTGAAACAAAAATGCAACCTAAATGCAATTTGACCTTAGGTCCAAAATGGACTATTACATGCCCCGCTTTTTTTGAGAATGGTCGTCGCGTGACCTCCTCGCTCAGAGCTAGTGGACCCCGCGCTTCTTTGATGGTCCACTCCATGCAGAGTTTCTTAACTTTGGCTGGTTCGATCCGCCAGTCATAGTGTCCTTGGCCAACTTTCTGGCCTAAGCCGCTGCTAGTATTTTTCGCAGACCCATTTCCTGTGATCAAGTTCTTCTTTCTTTAGTGTGCGGGCACTAGGGCCCCGGGTCTCTTTCGCGTGGGACCCCTTCTAATCAGCCCTCAAGGAGAAAAATCCAGAATGCCAAACAATTTTCCCTCCCGATTCCGTTACCACGGATCGCGGTATTCCATCGGTATTGCTGTTTGTATTGTTGCTGCGCTTTTGGCGCTTCCCCTTTTTATTGGATCCGCAGTTTCACCAATTAGACCAATCGATAATCAAAATAAAGTTCAGGGCACGACGCCAGCTAACTCCCACGGCAGCATCGCAGCTCCCAGTCTTAACTTTCTGAATCCGCTTCCTCAGGCAGCTCCGCCAACTGTCGCAACATTCGCAGGCGACTGCACTACACCGAAAACCGTCTTCAATCTTCAGGACACAGATCTAACCGTCTGCGCAAAGTTTTCGAATGCGAGTCCCGGATGGCGCGTGATCTGGTCCAACGCGAATTTCATCGCGGTCCAAAACACGCCGATTACCACTCCGAATGGAACTGCGACATTCACGCTCAATACAAATTCCAGCCTGGGCGATTGGCGCGTGATTCTGTTCGAGCCCCTCGGTGGCTCTGTCTTTGCAGTGACAACCTTTACGGTGGTCGACGCGGCAAATCCGAGCGCCGACGTCGACGTCTCGAAGAGTTTGATTTCCAGCAGCGCCTCGGCTGGTGACCAGATTCTTTACTCGATCGAGGTGACCAACCACGGACCGAGTGACGCAGCGAATGTCTCGTTGTCGGATGATACGCCGGCCAACACGACGTTCCACTCGTTCGGACAGTTATCAGGTCCAACCTTTACCTGCACCACCCCGAATGAAGGTGACGCCGGGACCACGAACTGTACGATCACCAGCCTTGGGCGCGACGAGACGGCGGTCTTTGTCGCGACTTATGTCGTCGGCTCTGTTTCAACCGGCACGATTATCTCGAACACGGCAAGCGCAACGTCGACCACGGCTGATCCAAACACGGACAACAACAGTGAAACAGCCGATGCGACTGTTATTAACGCGCCGTGTTCGTTGTCAACTCCTGACAACATCACTACCGGAGTCGACACTGGACAGGCAGGTGCAGTCGTTACCTATGCGACTCCAACCGGAACTGGTGATTGCGGTAGCCCAACCACTGGCGAAAATGGCGAGACCATTCCCGCCATCACTTGCAATCCAGCTTCGGGTTCATTCTTCCCGGTTGGAACAACCACGGTGCTGTGCGCGGCTACGACCGGCGCGGCGGTGAGTTTCCAGGTCACGGTTAGTAATCCCGGCGCGCTTTCGATTTCTCTGGAGGGAGCGGGTTCCGTGACGTTAGAATGTGGTCAGCGGTTCGGTGATCCGGGCGCGACGGCAATTAACGGTAACGGCGATCCTATCGAAGTTACTGTGGCGTACTCGGGCGGATTTGATCCCGATGCACCGGCTGTTGGAAGTTACACGGCCACTTACACCGCCACCGAAGGAACAAATTCCGTTTCGGCGACTCGCAACATCACGGTCGCCGACACTGAAGGCCCGGCCATCACGATCCAGGGAGCGAATCCATACCGGATTCAACAAGGCTCCTGCTCGCCGTTCGTGGATCCCGGCGCAACGGCGTTCGACACATGTGCGGGTTCGAAGCCTGTTACCAGCTCGATTTCCGGACCAGGCGGAGCAACCTCGGTTGATACCAGTGTTGCCGGTACCTATACGGTCACTTACAGCGCGACCGACGGCACGCATTCATCAACCGCCACGCGCACGGTGATCGTCGGCACGTTCCCGGCTGATGAAGTGGACCAGCCCGGCACGTCCAATGTTCCACCAACGCTCGTACTCAACGGTGACGATCAAATCACTCTCGAGTGCGGTTCAGCTTATACTGATCCCGGGGCCACGGCTTCGGTTTGCGGTAGCTCGGTCCCAGTCACTGTCACCGGCGCCGCGAATCCAAACATGCCCGGTGTTTATACGGTCACGTATTCAGCGACCGCCAACGGCTTCACGACTGAGGCGACCCGAATCGTCACGGTCCAGGACACTCAAGCGCCAGTAATTACGCTCAACGGCGCTAATCCCATGCAGGTTGGATTCGGCACAGTTTTCACCGATCCCGGTGCGACTGCGTCGGACGGCTGTGCGGGCAACCTGACCGCTTCAATAGTTGTTACGGGTAGCGTTGATACCAACACGGTTGGTTTTTACGCGTTAACTTATTCGGTGAGTGATCCGTCAGGACACAGTGACACCAAAGTCAGGACCGTGCAGGTTCTGCCTTATAATTTCACTGGGTTCTTCTCGCCGATTGACAATCCGCCCGCGTTCAACGAAATGAAGGCCGGCCAGGCAGCACCAGTCAAGTTCAGCCTGGGTGGCAATCAGGGCTTGAATATCTTTGCCGCGGGTTCGCCGAGTTCAGTGCAGATTAGCTGCAGCACGAACGACCCGATTCTTCCGGTCGAGGAGACAGAAACAGCCGGTCAAAGCTCGCTAACTTATGACGCAACCTCGAACCAGTACAAGTACGTTTGGAAGACAGACAGTTCCTGGAAGAACACGTGTCGCCAGCTCACGGTTACCTTAAGAGACGGCACGGTTCATACAGCCAAGTTCAAGTTCAAATAGGGAAGTTCTTCGAGGGGCGGCGTCACAGCACTCGATGCCGCCACCTCGATTTAATGAGGAATGGTCAATTACATAATTCGGTTCAATGACCAAATTACCCTTTTAACCGCGGGGAAATCCGGCGCAACAGTGGACGCAATAAAACTACTGGTTCTACTGACGGCCCCCCAAGACCTACAACTAAAGGAGACTAACAATGAGTAAGTTTCGGTTCACGATCAAGGTTTTGGCAATCGCGACCTTCATGTTTGCTACAGTCTCGATCGCCCAGGCCCAAGCCTCCCGAACATGGGTATCCGGCGTTGGGGACGATGCTAACCCCTGTAGCCGCACTGCCCCCTGCAAAACCTGGGCTGGCGCCATCTCCAAGACCGCGGCCTGCGGTGAAATTGATGCACTCGATCCAGGTGGTTTTGGTGCGGTGACGATTACCAAGTCGATCACGCTCGATGGCACCGGCACGTTCGCTTCGATCCTTGCTTCCCTCGTCAATGGGATCGTCATCAACGCAGCCGCAACTGACGTAGTCACGATTCGCGGAATATCCATTAACGGATTCTGTAATGGCATAAACGGAATCAACATCCTCCAGGCCAAGACAGTTAACGTGGAGGATTGCGTCATCTTCAGGTTCAATACTGGTAACGGAATCACGGTAAATGAAACCAACGATCTTGCGTTGAATGTGAGGAACACGGTCATACGTGACAACACGCTTGACGCAATCAATACCGTCACCAGTGGCGCCGCAAACCACGTAAGAGTGACTTTGGACAACGTGAGATTGAGCGGCAGCGCAAACGGTCTTCACGCCCGAGCCGGCTCGCTCGTGACGGCACGTAATTGCGTGTTCGCCAACAACACCAGCAACGGTATCTTCGCTGACGCTTTGGCGGCTAACGCCGTCAGTGTTTTTGCGTGGAGCAATCAGATATCGCACAACGGTGGCAGCGGCGTCCGTGCCGGTAACGGCGGTAACGCCGGCACATCCGCGGTCGAGCTCAATGGAAACCAAATTGACCGTAACGTGGGTAACGGTATCACCATCAGCACCAACGGTATCATCATCACGTTCGGTAACAACTCGATTGCCGGCAATGCGGTAGATGGATGTCCAGGTTGCACGCCGGGTGGTCCAGGCTCTTAATATTGGGTTAATCACCCGTAGACTTAAGACGAGGCGGCTGGCTTAAAATCCAGTCGCCTCATTTTTCTTATTGATTACGGTGAGGGTCAAAGAATGCGAATATCAATCGTCATTATTTTGTTCATGTTGATTTCGGTGGTTGCAGGTGCTGGCCAAGCGCCGTCTGCAAAGGGAAAGTTGACGGGTCGGTGGCAAGTCAGTTTTGCCCTCAATGGTGATCCGAAGAAGAGTTTGATATTCGAGCCGAAGGCAAAAGGCGCAGGCTCGTTTTCACTGCTCGACACTGGACCGGATAATAAACCTGTTCCGGATCCGGTGCCTGCGGCGTGGACGGAGTTGACGAACAATCGCGTCAGTTTTTCCGGTGAGGTTGAATTGCCGCTGGGAACGTGTTGCCGCGAGTATGGGACGTTGATGTTTAAGGGGAAGTTCGAGTCTGCCGATTCGATCAAAGGGACGTTGGTCTTCGTCACGAGCGTCGACGAGGAAGAGAGTCCGTACAAGTTCCATTCAGCGGTCGGAACCTTCACCGCCACGCGCTTGGGCAAGTAAAAGCTTTAACCACGGATTACACGGATCGTTCATTCGATCTGTGTAATCTGTGGCTCGCATTGTTGACGGGCACTGCCTGCACGGCTATAAGGGTTACGTGAGCACTTCCGATATCGAGCTTCCCTGGTCAACGATCGAACGCACCAACTCCTGGAAGATTTTCGATCTGCGCGAGCTCTGGGCCTATCGCGAACTGCTGTTCTTTCTCACCTGGCGCGACGTGAGAGTTCGTTACAAACAAGCCGTGCTGGGCATGGGCTGGGTCGTTTTACAACCACTGCTAATGACGCTCGTCTTCACTGTCTTCCTCGGCGTGATCGTGCGCGTGCCGTCGGACGGTGTGCCGTATCCAATCTTCGCTTACGCCGGTCTGCTGCTTTGGACCTTCTTTTCCGGCGCGATTTCCGGCAGCGGCAACAGCCTCGTTGGCAATGCTCACCTGATCACGAAAGTTTATTTCCCCCGCTTGCTCGTTCCGCTCGCTTCAATCCTCGCGCGCATGGTCGATCTGCTGGTCGCACTCGTGATGCTGATCGGCCTCATGATTTATTTCCGCGTCGGGGTTTCCACCTCACTGCTGATGGCACCGGTATTGATCGTCCTGCTCGCTTTACTCGCGCTCGGCTTAGGCATGTGGACCTCGGCTTTGAACGTCAAGTATCGCGACGTCGGTCTGGCGCTTCCAGTATTCATTCAGCTTTGGATGTTCGTGTCGCCAGTGGTCTATCCGCTGACACTCGTTCCCGCACGATGGCGACTTCTGTACTCGCTAAACCCGCTGGTCGGAATCATCGAGGGTTTTCGCGCGGCGCTCTTCGGCAAGAGCTTCAACTGGCCGGCGCTCGGCATTTCGGCAATCGTCACCGCCGCGCTGCTGCTGTACGCGGGCTACGTCTTCAAGAGGCGCGAAAAGACATTCGCGGATATTATCTAGCCAGAATGCCCACCATCATCACGGCGGAAAACCTGCGCAAGCAATACCAGATCGGTGCGGACCAGTCTGCCAAATACCTGCGCGACACGCTCGGTGGTCTGCTGAAGAGCCCGCTCAAACAGGCGCGCACGAACGGCAAAGCTGACGACCGCACGATCTGGGCGCTCAAAGGCGTCAGCTTCGACGTTGAGCAGGGCGAGATTGTCGGAATCATCGGCGGCAACGGCGCGGGCAAATCAACGCTGCTGAAAATCGTTTCGCGTATCACTGAGCCGACCTCCGGACGTGTGCGTCTGCGCGGTCGTGTCGGGAGCTTGCTTGAAGTCGGCACCGGCTTTCATCCGGAGCTAAGCGGGCGCGAGAACATTTTCCTGAACGGCGCGGTGATGGGCATGAAACGCAGCGAGATCGCGCGCCGCTTCGACGAAATCGTCGACTTCGCCAGCATCGGAAAACTGCTCGACACTCCGGTCAAACACTATTCGAGCGGTATGTACATGCGACTCGCGTTCGCGGTCGCGGCACACCTGGACCAGGAGATTCTGCTGGTTGACGAGGTGCTGGCCGTCGGCGACGTTGCCTTTCAACAGAAGTGCATCAAGAAGGTAAGCAACATCTCGCAGTCAGGCCGGACGGTACTCTTCGTCAGTCACAACATGGAAGCGATCTCGCAACTCTGCCCGCGCGTGATTTTGCTGGAGTCAGGGAATGTGATCACTGACGGACCGACTGACGAAACACTGCGCAAGTATCTTTGGGGCAAGGTGCAAAACAGCGGCGAGTATGTTTACGAGCCGAGCGAAGAGCCACCTGCGGAGTTGATGATCCGTTCTGTCAAAATCAAAAACGCGAGCGGCGAGACTGCGGCTTCAGTCGATTCGCGGCAACCGTTTTCGATCGAGATCGAGTATGAAGTGTTTGAGCGACTGCCATTCGCGTGGGTTGGTTTCGTGATCTCGAGTGCGAACGGCGTGGTTCTGCTTTGCGGGATCGAGGCGGACAACGCCGAGTTCGCAGGCCCGCGTGAGCCGGGGCGGTATCATGCGACGACCACGATTCCCGCGCGTTTCTTCAACAGCGGAAACTATCTGCTAACCGTGCTGGGCGCGAAGAGAACCGCGGGCGCGTACACGATTCTTCATGAGTTGAAGAACATCTTGTCGTTCCAGATTCAACTCGCCGAGATCGGATCCGACTTCGGCGGGCGCGTCGGCTTCATGTATCCACCGCTCGAGTGGCGCGTGAACCGTGTTTAGCCACAAAAAGGCACAAAAAGCACAAATGAACTTTTACAACACCGCCCCTCCAACAACCATTTGTGCTTTTTGTGCCTTTTTGTGGCTAAAATAAAACCGATGAACCAACAGGAGATCAATCTCAGATACATCCCTCGCGAGCAACCTATCGCGGCGCCGCCGACAACCGCCGCTGGAACAAGTCTCAAACACAAGATCGTCGCGACGCGCTCCGGCAAGTTGCTGCGGTCGATCTGGCACTTCCTGCTGCGCGTCAGAAATCGCCTGCGGCCTGCACAACTGCAACGCCAGTTCCTGCTCGTGCAGCGACTCTTGTTACTGCCAGTCGCTTACGGAACGAGCGTCGTGCTGATCGTCTATTTGAAGCTGAAGGTCGGTGCCAAAAAGAATTCGATCAACCCGCTGCACTTCGGCTCACTCGAGTACGTTGACGATCTGGCTGAACAGTATCCGCTCAGCTTTTATCCAATCCTGTACAAATCGATTCAGATTTCGTACCTGAAGCAGGAGCTGCGAGATAAGCTCCCGGCTGACGCGCGCTTCATCGAGATGGCGATCGGCGAAGGAAGTTTGTCGCGCCGCTTCTTTCCGCCCGACGCAAACGTGGTCGCGCTCGACATCAACACGCGCGCACTCCGTCGCGCGGCCACGCTGCCGCACGTTAAAGACGCAATCATCTGCAACATCATGGCTGCGCCGGTGAAGCCAGGTTCGTTTGACGCGGTCGTCTCGAACAACTTTCTGCATCACGTGACAGACAAAGAACGCGTGCTCCAGATCTGGGCTGACCTCGCGCCGACCGCGATCTTCAACGAGTGCACTGACGAGTGGAAACTCGCGTGGCCCGGTCCTTACGTTCTGTCAAAACTGGGAATGAAGGATTGGTCGACGAGCCGGGCCGAACGTGTCGAAGACAAGTTCAACAACACTTTTCTGCCCGCTGAGGTGGTCGACGCGAAAGTGGAAACACACCACGACATCGCGCGTCGCGTGTCGTACCTGAGCAAACCGGTGATGTCGCTGTGTTTTCTCTTCTGCCTGCTCCAGCGCGCGAACGGACCGCTTACCGGAGAAGACGCGCGGCCGATTCTGGCGCTGTGCCGCAGCATTCTTCGGCCACTCGTGATGCCTGCAACGAGAGAGCTCGCGCGACTCCTAATCGTTTGGGACGCACTGCGCAACAGAACTGAAGACGCGTACGTGTCATACACGATAACGAGCCGCAATTTCAGCAAAGCTGATGGCACAGGTTATTTGCTGTGTCCGAATTGTCGCGCGGATTTGGGCGGCGTTCCTGAATGCTCAGCGTGTGGCATCAAGTACGACAGAATTTGCGGGATGTTGTTTTTACTGCCGAAAGAGTTGGCCCACGTGCAGTCAAACTTTAATCCGGCCGACGAAGGTTATCATGGTGGCAGCGAGTAACACTTATCCGGAAAGCCGAAAAGCCGCCGAAGAGTTTCCGCTGATGGTGGTGATTTCGATCATCTATCCGTGCAACCTCGGCTGTCCGATGTGTCCTTACACCGACGGCAATTCGGAAATACGAAAATTCTACGGTGAGCGCGACGGCGATCTCTTCCCCGTGAAACTTTGGGAAAGCATCGCGCGCGAGTGTGGGCAATACAACTCGTGGATGCGTTGCACGGGCGGCGGCGAGCCGATGCTGCACCCGCACATGGTCGACATGATCGAGTATGCGAAGGAGCAGGGCGCGCGTGTTTGGATGAACACGAACGGCAGCATGTTTGGACCAACGCCCGCGCGTCGCGAGAAACTCGAGCGACTCATCAAAGCGCACATCGATCTGATCGAGTTCTCGATGGACGCGGGCGACGCACAGCTTTACGCGCAACTGCGTCCGCCACGCGGCGGCATGACGAAGCCGCCCGAAGTTTGGTGGGAAAGACAAGTCAGCAACGTGCGCGCCGCACTCGAGTTGCGCAAGAAGCATCTCGCGCCGACGCGCGTCGTGGTTTCAGTGATTCGCCAGGAAGCGATCGAAGGCAAGCTTCAGGAAGCGATCGACTTCTGGCTCAAAGACGTCGGCGTCGATGAAGTGATCACGCGGAAGTTTTTGACGTGGGACGACAACACGACGATTCCGCAAGGCAAAGCGTTGGACAGGCATCTCTACGCCGACCTGCCGACTGAGCGTAAGCAGCCGTGCGTTTGGCCGTTCGAGCGTTTGAACGTCGACACGCTCGGTCGCATCTCGCTTTGCGGGCAGGACATTTCCTTTCGCACGGCCGAGCTTTTTCCGAACGCAAACGACGTTTCAATCAAGGATATTTGGCGCGGCGATGTGTTCAACTGGTATCGCGAGATGCATCTGGCCGGGCGCGGCGCGGAGTGTTTTCCGTGTCGCGGCTGCTCGGCGTGGTTCGCGGGCATTCGCGACTGGGAGCATGGCTGGCTCAAAGTGTTGAAGAAATCGGGCGACCATCTCAAGCAGGTGCTGAGCGAGGATCTCGGCGCGGAGGTGGACATCTACACGCCCGAAGCAAGCGAATCAATTTCGATCTGATGCCTTCTGATGAATATTCGTGTGCGGCTACTTCCCTTAGAGCGCCGGCATTTGGAGCAGACGCTCGAGTGGGCTAACGATCTCGAGTTGATGCGGCTGCTGAATCGCGCGCAAACGGTTTCGAGAGACGAGCACGAGCAGTGGTTCGAGGCAATTTCGAAGCGCGAAGACTGTTGTTACTTTGCGATCGAATCGCTTGATGGCGTGCATCTCGGTAACGTGTGGCTTTGGGATATCGATCGGCGACACCGTCGCGCGGAGTTGCGCATCGTGATGGGTCTCGATCATGCAGGCCGCGGCGCTGGGACTGAAGCGATCAATCGCCTGTGTGACTACGCGTTCGAACGACTCAACCTGCACAAAGTCTATGCGTACGTCCTCGCGATCAACCCGCGCGGCCGCCGCTCGTTTGAGAAAGCCGGCTTCGTGCTCGAAGGTACCCTGCGCGAAGATCGCTGGACCGGTGAAGCCTTTAGCGACGTCCATCTCTTAGCAAAACTCAGCCACAGATAACACAGATGTTTCCTGATTTAAGTGTCAGCACGCAGGCGTTCATCAGAGTCGCGTACGGCGTGTTGATGCTCGGCACGCTGTTGTGGGCGCTGCCGAACTGGCGTCGGTTCTTCGTGAGTGAGCGTTGGGGCGGCTACGCTGAATCTTCACGCGAGATCGATTTCATTCAAAATCCGTTCGGCTCGATCATCGTCGGTGTTCTCTGGTTTACGTCGGTAACACTCCTGACGCTCGGCTATTGGACCACGCTCGCCGCACTCATCAATCTCGTCCTCTGCTACTACTTCTTCGTGCGTATGCGTTGGAAAGGAATCCTGCGCGGCATGGGTGCGCCGGGATTCATGTCTTACTGGCTCGCCGCAGTCGTCTTCCTGCTCGAGTACGCGCAGCATCACCAGCCGTCGTTACTGCCGCTCGTGCTGCTCGTCGCACAGGCTGATTTCGCTTTCATCATGCTCTCCGCCGGGATTTACAAATTCACCGCGGGCTACGCGAGCAATCATGGTATGGAAGGCGGCATGGTAAATCCGCAGTGGGGTTACTGGTGGTGGATTTATCAAAAGATCTCGCCGCGCCATCCGCTGTTTCCGTTTCTCAATCACATGGCGTGGTCGCTGGAAGTGATCGCGGGCGTGTTGATGCTCTTGCCGCCGACGCGCTTCATCGGCGCGTTGCTGATGTTCGGCAGCTTCGTCTTCATCGCCACACACATCCGGCTCGCGCTACTGTGCGAGATGGTGATAGTTTGCACGTTGCTCTTCTTTTATCCGGGCAGCTACGGCGATCAGATCATCAGCTTGATAACGCCGTCTGTTGCTGTTCCGGCCGTTGTCGCGCTGCCGAGTGTGTTTGATAAAGTGATCGAGATTTTTTTGTGGCTCTATCTCGTGCTGTTGCCGCTCGCGCACGCCGGACTGTTCTACAACTTTTACAAACGCAGAAGTCTTCCATCAGTAATTCAAACGGCGCTCGAAAAGTACACAAACATATTCGGCATCATTATCTGGCGCGTCTTCTCTGCCGATCACACGAACTTCTTTTTGCGCGTCTACGAACGGCCGCGTGCATCAAGCGAACGCGCGATCGTCTCGCGTTTCGGCATCGCGAACGGCAGTCTTCGTTACAATCACGTCGCCGAATCGATCGTGCTGACGACGCTTTTCACGACGCTGAAGTATTACCCAAGCAACAACAAGCTCTTTCACGAGCGGCTGCTGCGTTACGCGCGCACCGTCAAACACGCGCCCGACTCGATTCTCGACTTCGATTACATCTCGATCAAAAAGGCCGACGATCGATTTGAATTTGTGACAGTTGCAACGTACACAGTAGACGCGGCGGCGGGCACGATCGACGAGAACCTGTTCGACCCGAGCTTCTCCGTGCGCGCCACGCTCTCCGGCTCCCCCGTGCACGAAGGCGTCAAGCCCGGCAGCTACGTTCCGTTAAAGAGTTAAAGCATGTGCGGCATCAGCGGCGTCTTTGGGCGCCCCGACATCGAGACAGTCAAACAGATGATGGGCGCGATCGTGCATCGCGGCCCGGACGACGGCTACTCAGTCGCCGGTACTGACTTCGCACTCGGCACGCGTCGCTTGAGCATCGTCGGCGTCGTTGATGGTCGACAACCACTCGCGAACGAAGACGGCACGATCTGGGCCGCGCAGAACGGCGAGCTCTACAACTACCCGCGCGTGAAACCCGAGTTGCTGCGTCGCGGTCATCGTCTCCAAACACACACCGACACCGAGATCCTGGTCCATCTTTACGAAGATTTCGGCACGCGCCTGCCCGAACACATCGACGGCATGTTTGCGATCGCCGTTTGGGACACGGTGAACAAACGCGGCCTGCTCGCGCGCGATCGCATGGGCAAGAAACCGCTTTACTACTATCGCGACCGCGACGCGCTCTACTTCGCTTCCGAGATCAAGTCGCTGCTGCGCGTGCCCGGTTTCGAGCGACGCATCAATCTCGAAGCGCTGCATCACTATCTGAGTTTCAAACACATTCCATGCCCGCTTTCGATCTTCGAAGGCGTGTCGATGCTGCCGCCCGCGCACGTGCTCGAGTTTCAGCTCGGCGAAGAGCCGAAGATTCGACGTTACTGGGACGTCGATTTCTCGCCACAAAGTGAGACCGTGAATGCGCCGGAAGAAGAGCTCGTCGAGCGGTTGCTCGCACTCTTGCGACAGGGGATCGAGCGTCGCTTGATGTCTGACGTTCCGATCGGTTTCTTTCTGAGCGGCGGGATCGATTCCACTTTGTCAACTGTTCTCGCCGCGGAGATCTCGAGCACTCCGATCAAAACTTTCACGCTCACCTACACCGGCGACTCGACGACGGAAGGCAAGGAGCAGGACACGCGTTGGGCGCGCTGGGCCGCGGCGCGGTACGGCACTGAGCATCACGAAGAGCGGGTCGAGTTTTCGAACTTTCCGGAGAATCTGCGGCGCATCATTCAGTGTTTTGATGAGCCGTTCTGTGGCACCGTGTCGACGTATTTCCTCGCGAGCCTGATCGCAAAGCACGTGAAGGTCGCGGTGTCTGGCGACGGCGCTGATGAGCTGTTTGGCAGTTATCTTTCGCATCGTCTCGCGCAGCCGCTCGCTCAGTTGGAGCAGTATCGAGGGACCGAGCAGTTTGAGTATCTGTCGAGCATGTATGAGGACGAGGATTGGAAATGGCGTGCGAAGCTGTTTGTGTTGAGTGATGACGAGAAGATGGATCTCTACGCGCCTGAGATAGCAGACAAGATGCGCGGCTTCTCATCGCGCCGTCAGTTGCAGCAGTACTTCTCGAACTTAACCGCGACCGATCCTTTGAACCGCGTGCTCGAAGCTGAGTTTCGCACGATCTTTCCGGACCAGGTGCTGGCGTTTGTCGATCGATTGTCGATGGCGCATTCGCTTGAAGTACGGACGGCTTATCTCGATACGGATTTCGTCACGTTCATCGCGGGCCTGCGCGGAGATCTCAAGATCAAGAACGGCGAAACGAAGTATCTACTCAAGCAAGCGGCGCGAAAGTATTTCCCTGATGAGATGGTCGATCGGAAGAAAGAAGGCTTTCTGATGCCCGTTACCGAATGGCTCTCGGGCGATCTCGAACGTTATGTTCGCGACACGTTGAGTGATGAAAGACTGAAGCGCCACGGGATCTTCAATCTAACACACGTGAGGAAGTTGATTGACGATCTCTACACTGGCAACAAAGACTATCGGCACGTAAACAAAATATTTGCGCTGCTTGTTTTTCAAGAGTGGGCTGATCTGTACAGGTAAATCCTGAAATCCTGAAATCTTGTGAAAGTCTGTTACAGGATTTCAGGATTTCAGAATTAACAAGAACGCATGGAGGTGGGTTTTTGAGGAGGCTGGCGGTGCTGCAACCGGGCTATCTGCCGTGGCTCGGCTTCTTCGATCAGTTACAGCGCGCCGATTGCTTCATCTTTTACGATGACGTTCAATACGACAAAAATGGCTGGCGCAATCGCAATCGCGTCAAGTCAACGAACAGCCAGCCGCACTGGCTCACGGTGCCAGTGCGCGTGCACAGCCTGGCGCAACTTTTAATTGACACCGAGATCGATAACCGGCAGCCGTGGGCGCGCAAGCAACTCGGCACGATCCGCCAGTTCTACGCGAACGCGCCGCACCTGAAGCGCTACGTACCGGAGTTGGAAGAGCTTCTGGTCGGCACGAAGTGGGAGCGACTTTGTGATCTTGACCTCGCCGTGATTAAGTTGATGTGTCGCTGGCTGGGCCTCGAACGCGATACGATGCGCTCGTCCGAGCTCAACATCGACGGTGAACGCAGCGAACGACTGGTAAACTTTTGCCGGCACGTCGGCGCGGATCGTTATCTCAGTGGCAACGCCGCGCAGTCGTATCTTGACGTTGAGTTGTTTGCGCGGCGCGGCATCGAGGTTGAGTGGCAAGACTATAAACATCCAACGTACCCGCAGCAGCACGGCGACTTCGTGCCTTACTTGTCGACGCTCGACCTGTTGCTGAACTGCGGCGACGACAGCTTGAGAATAATCTCGGAAGGAAGCAGAGACGCGAGTTAAATGAAAACGATCTTAGTAACCGGCGGCGCGGGTTTCATCGGCAGCAATCTGGTCCGGCACCTCTACAAAAAATATCCGGAGTACCGGCTGCTCGTCGTCGACGCGCTCACGTATGCCGGCAACGTGCACAACTGTCCGGACGGCGCGCTGGGCTCGAAGCAGTATGAGTTCTGGTATGGCGACGTTCGCAACGGCGAGTTGATGGACACGCTCGTGGGCCAGTCAGACATCGTCGTGCACATGGCCGCTGAGTCGCACGTCACACGCTCGATCTACGACAACAAGCTCTTCTTCGAGACTGATGTGCTCGGCACGCAGGCCGTCGCGAATGCGGTGGTCAAGCATCGCGATCGTATCGATCGATTCATTCACATCTCGACGTCGGAAGTTTATGGAACGGCAATAACCGAGAAGATGAATGAGGAACATCCGCTCAATCCGATGAGTCCTTATGCGTCGGCAAAGTGTGGCGCCGATCGTCTCGTTTACTCTTACTGGGCCACGTACAACGTGCCGGCGGTCATCGTTCGACCGTTCAATAACTATGGGCCATACCAGCATCTCGAAAAGGCAGTGCCGCGGTTTATCACGAGTGTGGTTCTCGGCGAGCCGCTGACGGTTCACGGCGACGGCGAGATGGCGAGAGACTGGCTCTATGTCGAAGATCACTGCGAGGCGTTGGACGCGCTGATTCACGCGCCGATCTCTGAAATACGCGGCGAGGTTATCAACATCGGCACTGAGCGACATCGCAGTGTGTTGGAAATCGCGGAGGCAGTTTTGAACGCGATGGGACCATGCGACAGTCAGATACAGTTTGTCGGCGGACGGCCTGGGCAAGTGTTTCGACACACCGCGGATGCAACGAAGCTTAAAAAACTAATTGAGTGGGAGCCGAAGCTCAGCTTTGAAGAAGGACTCGAGCGCACGGTTCGCTGGTATCGCGATAACGAAGCGTGGTGGCGACCGCAGATCTGGATGCGGCATATTCCGATCATTACTGCGACCGGAAAGCGAGAGATGCATTGAGCCGCGAAAAGGCACAAAAAGCGCGGAATGTGCCCTTTTTCATGCACGACCTCGGCAAGCCGGAGCTCGATGCAATCGCGGAGGTATTGGCGAATCCGATACTGACTACGGGCGCGTGGGTCGAGCGTTTCGAGCAGCAATTTGCGGAGTATTTGAAGGTGCGACACGCGATCGGCGTCACGAGCTGTACAGGCGCGTTGCACCTCGCGCTGATCGGGCTCGGTGTTGGACCAGGCGATGAAGTGATCACGACGCCAATGACGTTCATCGCGTCGTCGACGGCGATTCTCGAAGCTGGTGCGAAGCCGGTGTTCGTCGATGTCGAGCCGGAGACGGGCAACCTCGATGTGAACAACGTCGAAGCCGCGATCACCGAGCGCACGCGCGCGATCGTGCCCGTTCATCTTTACGGCCAGATGTGCGACATGCGTGCGTTGCGGAAGCTCGCTGATAGTTACGGGCTCAAGCTCGTCGAAGATGCGGCGCACTGCGTCGAAGGTACGCGCGACGGCGTGGGCACGGGCCAGCTTGGCGATGCCGCGTGTTACTCCTTTTATGCGACGAAGAATCTTACGTGCGGTGAAGGAGGCGCGCTCGTCACGAACGACGACGAGCTTGCGGCGAAGGTCAAACTGCTGCGTCTGCATGGTATGAACAAGAACGCCAACGATCGCCATCGTGAAGGTTACAAGCATTGGGACATGAGGGCCTTTGGCTGGAAGTACAACATGGACAACATCCAGGCGGCGATGCTGCTGCCGCAGATGGATCGGCTCGAAGAAAATTGGCGCAAGCGACGTGAGCTCGCGGAGTACTACGAGTCGCGGCTCTGGGACATCCCGAATCTTTCGCGGCCGAAGACGTTGCCCTCGGTGGACCATGCGCAACACCTGTTCACGATCTGGATTGGCGAGGGCAAACGCGATCACGTGATCTCGGAGTTGCAGAAGGCGGGCGTGGGCGTGATGGTGAACTATCGCGCGATTCATTTGTTGAGCTACTTCAGCGAGACGTACGGCTTCAGGCCCGGAGATTTTCCCGTTGCCGAGCGTATCGGCGACGCGACGATCTCGCTTCCCTTCTACCCCAACATGCCCCTCGAGGATGTCGACCGCGTGATCGAAGTGCTCCGCGAAGTTCTGCATTAAGTCATGGGAAAAACACAGCCACTGCGAGTGCTGCACATCATCGATACTCTCGGCGGCGGCGGTTCGGAACGGCTCGTGTGGGACATCGTGCGTTTGTCGGATCCGGCGCGTGTGCAGCACCGCGTGGTGACGATCTTTCGTGAAGGATATTTGGCGACACCGGTTTATGCGGAGCCACTGCGTCAGTTGGGAGCGTACGGCAACAGAGAGACAAAAGAAGAATTCTCCCGCAATGGTGCAAAGGCGCAAAGGGAAAAACAAGACTTGAAGGTTTCCTTTGCGCCTTTGCGCCTTTGCGGGAGAATTCTTCCTCCAGCGCTGAAGCGTCCGCTGGTGCGCATTTGGAACTTTGCTTACTCGATCTGGAAACAGTTGAAACACACGGCGCAACATGTTCGGTCGATGTTCACGATCCCGGCGGAGTTCTTGCGCTTCAAACCTGACGTGGTCCACACACACGGCTTCTACGGATTCAAGTACGGGTTGCTATTTCGGCGCCCCTTCGTGCATATCGTCCCTGCTCTCTTCTCGCAAATGGAAGCGCAGGGCACGGGCTGGCTCGTGAACCGTTATCGCCGCTTTCATCGTTCAGTGGACTGCTTCGCACTCGACGCCGGTTATCGCAACGAACTGCTCAGCATCGGCGTCCCACCTAACAAGCTGCTGTTGATCGACGGCACGTTGGATCTCGAAGCGATAGCAAGCGTGCGAGCAGAGCGTGAGCGGCACCGGATTGAAGTTCGTCAGAAATTAGATTTTCCCGAAGACGCGATCATCGCGCTTTCTGTCGGTCGTTTAGATCCGAGCAAAGGTCACTCGTACGCGCTCGAAGCACTGCCGTCGATCCTGAATCAATTTCCAAACGTCCACTGGATCGTGCTGGGCGAAGGCGAGCAACGTCGTGAATTGGAGCAACGAATCGCAGATCTCGGCGTCGCAAAAAACGCGCACCTGATCGGCTTCGATCCCCACCCACTCCCGTACTACGCGGCCGCGGACGTCTATCTGCGCACAACCACGATGGAAGGTGAGAACATTTCGAGTCGCCAGGCGATCGCGATGGGACTGCCAACTGTCGGCTTCGACACCTGTTGCGAAACCGATCTGATCGCGAGACTGGGCCACGGCATTCTCGTGCCGAACGCCGACGCCGCTGCCCTCGCTCACGCAACCTGTGAACTCCTTTCACTACCCGACCATGGCGCCGCGCTCGGCGCGCGTGGCATCGATTACTGCAAAACGCACATGGGCATTCAAAAACACGTCGACGACTTGATGTCTCTCTACGACCAATTAAGTCTTCATCCTGTTAATCCTGAAAATCCTGTCATCCTGTCAAACAACTGATCTCGAAATGAACCTCCCACCAGAACTACGCTGCCCAAACCATCACCAACCTTTCACGGCGTCTGCATCTAATCTCACGTGTCCGGACGGCTGCACGATCCCGATCATCAACAACATTCCGCGCTTCATCACCTCCGAGAATTACGCCGACGCCTTTGGCCGCCAGTGGAACAAGTTCCGCAAAACGCAACTCGATTCACACACCGGCACCACGATTTCAAAGGATCGCCTGCAACGCTGCCTCGGCGGTTCGCTCGACGTCATTAAAGGCAAGAGCGTGCTTGAAGTCGGCTGCGGCGCCGGACGCTTCACCGAAGTGATGCTCAAGGCCGGAGCGCGCGTCTTCGCCTGCGATCTCTCATCGGCGGTCGAGGCAAACTACGCAAACTGTCACGAGCTCAGCGAGGATTATTTCGTCTGCCAGGCTGATGCGCTGAAACTTCCCGTCGCGGCCGGCTCGTTTGATTTCGTCGTCTGTCTCGGCGTCATTCAACACACGCCGTCGCCGGAGCAAACGATCGCGGCGCTTGCGCGTTACGTTCGTCCCGGCGGCACGCTCGCGATCGATCATTATCCACCCGACTATCCGTTGACGCGTTCGCGCGCCATCACGCGCAAGCTCCTGTTGAAGCTGCCGCCGCGGGCTGCGCACGAGTTGGCGTTGACACTCGCGCGGGTGCTGGTGCCGATTCATCGTCTGACGTGGAACAATCGTCGCGGCGTCTGGCGCGTGCGTCGCTGGCTCGCGAAACACTCGCCACTCGTTGATTACTACGGTGTCTTCTCGATTACGCCTGAGTTGCTCGCGGAATGGGCCATCCTCGACACGCACGACACGCTCACTGATTACTACAAACACCTTCGCTCCGAAGCGCAGATCGAACAATCGCTGCGCGCCTGCGGGTTCTCCCGCGTGCAGGTTTGGCGCGGCGGCAACGGCGTCGAAGCTCGCGCTAGTTAGCACACAAACGGCACAAATCGGGCGCGCCCAACTCAATTGATCGTTTTGTGCTTTTTGTGCCTTTTTGTGGCAAAGTAAGTCGCTTATGTGTGGCATCTGCGGAGTCTGGGGTGAGGGTCGTGATGAGGTGCGCGCGATGGTCAGCGCGCTGCATCATCGTGGCCCTGACGACAACGGCATACTCGAAGATCGCAACGTGACGCTCGGCATGACGCGGCTCGCAATCCTCGACGTCAGCCACGCCGGACACCAGCCGATGACCTCGCCCGACGATCAGATCCGCATCGTCTACAACGGCGAACTCTACAACTTCCGCGAAGAGCGCACGCTGCTCGAAAAGCTCGGCTACACGTTTCATTCAACTTCAGACACTGAAGTCGTCCTGCGCATGTACGAGCACTACGGCGACGACTTCCTCTTGCGCATGCGCGGCATGTTTGCGCTCGCGATTCACGACAAACGCGCAGGACGTTTGCTCCTCGCTCGCGATCAACTCGGTATCAAGCCACTGCTTTACGCGAATGTCCGTGGTCGCCTGATCTTCGCTTCCGAGATCAAAGCGCTGCTGGCGAGTGGCCTCGTCAAACCGGAGATCGATCCGGTTGCGCTGCGCCTGTTGTTGACACACGGCGCGATCGTCCAGCCGCACACGATCCTGCGCGGCGTGAAGATGCTCTTGCCCGCTCATCGACTCATCGTCAGCGAGGGACACGAACCGAAAGTCGAGCGTTACTGGTCGCTCGATCTCGATCGCCGAGCCGATTTGCGCGCGCGCAGTTATGAAGAACAAGTCGATGCCGTGAGGAGTGCGCTCGAAGAGTCGGTGCGTTTGCAAATGGTCTCCGACGTTCCGCTCGGTGCGTTTCTTTCGGGCGGCATTGATTCGTCGCTGCTCGTCGCGTTGATGGCGAAGAACACGAGCGGCGAGCGTCTCAAGACTTTCTCGGTCGGCTTCGAAGCCGAAGGCGAACACATCGACGAAACTGATCAAGCGCAGACCACCGCCCAGTTTCTCGGCACCGATCACTCGCGTGTCGTCGTTCGTGGTGAAGATGTCAGAGACAGAATCGAGCAGATCGCTTCCGCTCTCGATCAGCCGACAGTCGATGGCGTCAACAGTTACTTCGTTTCGGCCGCCGCGCGCCGTCGCGTCACGGTGGCGATTTCCGGCACGGGCGGCGACGAACTGTTTGCCGGTTATCCGTGGTTTGAGCAGATGGCGTTTGAAGAAACGCAGCGACAGTCTGCGCCGTTGAAGGCGGCGGCAAAGTCGCTGTTGACTTCGGTGGCGCGCCAGCCGGTGCTCGATTCGCTCGTGCCCCTTCGTGGCGGTTATCGATTTGGAAACTGGCGCGACGATGCGGGATTCCTGGCGCGTTACTACGCGGCGAATCCGATGTTTGAAGCGCCGTGGACCGCGCGTCTGCTGGCGCGCGACTTACGAACGCCCGCACAGGCCGGACGCTCGCCGCATTACGACTTGTCAGCGCTCGACGAGTTGCCGGACGGTTCCGTGATCGAGCGTGTCACCGGAGTTTGTTTGCGCGGTTACACGGCGAACCAGTTGTTACGCGACATCGATGCGGCTTCGATGGCGCACAGCCTTGAAGTACGTGTGCCGTTTCTCGATCCTGTTATCGCGGATCTCGCGCTCTCGTTGCCTGATAGCGCGAAACTCGGCAACGATCCGCGCGCGTCGTCAAATGGACCACGCAGTTATCGCGAAGCAGGCACGAAGCGCATCCTGCTCGACGTCGCGAAAGATCTGTTGCCGCCGGGATTCGACACGCGTCCGAAGACAGGCTTCTCGATGCCGTTCAACTCCTGGCTAAAAGGTCCGCTGCGTGATGTGTTGCTCGACACGTTGTCTGAAAAAACGATCTCAAAGCGGGGGCTACTCGACACTCAAGCCGTGACCGGTGTGCGCGATCAATTTCTCTCGGGCACTACTGACTGGCCGCAGCCGTGGCTCTTGATGATGATCGAGCTCTGGGCGCGTGAGGTCCTCGACAAATGAGACCTGATCCGTTTCCCGGGCGGCCGCGCATTCTCTTCATCGGCCTCGGTGAGAACACTCACACGCATTCGTGGATCGATCTGCTCGAAGGCGCGGAGTTCAACGTTCGACTCTTTTCGATGCCCACCGGCTCGCCGCCCGACGACTGGCCTGTTCGCACGTACATCACCTGCTATCACGGGCCGCGAACCAAATCCAACAATCGCACGCCGCTCTATCCGGCCAACAGCGTTCAGCGCTTCGTTAAGCGACAAACTGCACGTGCTTTCGGAATGGCGGACGTTGAGTCGCTCGCCGGTCGCTGGCTCGCGAAGATCCTGCAGGAATGGAAACCGGACATCATCCACACACTCGGCATCGAGCAGGGCGGCGAGTTTTTTCTGAACGTGCGACGCCGTTTCAATCTTGAAGATATCGGCAAGTGGGTTTTGCAAACACGCGGTGGTTCAGATCTCGCGTTGACACACCTAAATCCGGAACGTCGCAAACAACTCATCGACATACTCGGCGCGTGCGATCAGTTGATCAGCGACAACGTAGATAACTTTCGCATCGCGCGTGAGCTCGGCGTGCGCGAGGAACAACTCGCGCCAATCGCTCCCGTTCCGGGAACTGGCGGGATCGACGTCGAGTCATTGCGGAAGAAATGGCAGGGCAAGACGTCGAGCCGTCGATCGATCGTGTGGCCCAAAGCTTACGACTCGGCGTGGGGAAAGATGTTGCCGACGTTTGAAGCTTTGAAAATGGTGTGGGACAAGATTCAGCCGTGCGAGATCCACATGCTGTCGATGAATGCGGAGTCGAACATGTGGTACTGGTCTTTGCCCGAGGAGATTCGACGCTCGTGCCGGCCGCGTGAGCGTGTCGCGCGCGCGGAAGTGCTCGAGTTGCTGCCGCAAGCGCGCGTGATGCTGGCGCCGACGTTGATCGACGGGATTCCGAATTCGCTTTATGAAGCGATGGCGTGTGGTGCGTTTCCGATCCTGTCGCCGATCGAGACTGTTACTTCAGTCGTGAAGAACGAAGAGAACGTTTTGTTCGCGCGCAATCTTTATCCGCATGAGATCGCGGAGGCACTCGCGCGTGCGATGGCGGACGATGCGCTCGTTGATGCGGCCGCGCAGAAGAATCTCGAGCTCGTGCGGCGGATAGCGAGCCGTGATCTGATTCGGCCGCGCGTGATCGAGTTTTATGAACAGTTAGCCACAAAAAGGCACACAAAGCACATAAGATGAGTGCGATTCCGGGTATCAGACGCGTACTAATCAAAGCTGTGCAGCGGAACAAGCGGCTGTATCGCTGGTTGTTGTTTCGGCATGTTGATGCGAAGGATCGCGCGAATGGCGCCGCTGTTAACTTGCCGCCCGCTGAGCTTCGCTATCGCGTGAGCAGTTCGCCCGACGCGCAGAACTTCATCACGATCGGAAAGAAATGCGCGGCTGATATTGAAGCAGCAGTGCGCGGCGTTGGCTACGAGCTCGCGCAGTTTGAGCGCATTCTCGATTTCGGCTGTGGGTGTGGACGCACGCTCGTCCATTTGAAAGACCTCGCGCTGCGCGCGCAATTCGATGGCACGGACATTGACGAGCGCGCGATTGAGTGGTGTGAGGAGCATCTGCGCTTCGCGACGTTCAAAGTTGGACAGGCTAGCCCACCCACTGAGTACGCATCGGATAGCTTCGACTTCATCTACGCGATCTCAGTGTTTACACATCTCGATGAAGACTATCAGTTTCAGTGGCTGGAAGAGTTGCAACGGATCGCGAAGCCCGGCGGTGTGCTGTTGCTGACTGTAGATAGCTCGCTCGTCGGAGAGAAGGATTTCGTGTTTCAGAGGTCGTATGAAGACGGGCTGTTTCCGGCGTGGTATCAGAACGCGTTTCATTCAGAGAAGTACGTTCGGGAAAATTTTGGGAAATATTTTGAGGTGATGGGGTATTTGCCGAAAGGTATGAATGAGCATCAGGATGTCGTGTTGTTGAAGAAAAGTTAGACAGGATTTACACGATTTTTCAGGATTAACATATACTGTCGTCCCGTATGAATGAAGTGAGTCTGCCGGCCGAGCCGCTCGTCGTTATCCAGCCGACCAGGCGATGGTCCATCCTTAGCTTTGCCGACATCTGGGCCTATCGCGAGCTGCTCTTTTTCCTGACCTGGCGCGATGTCAAGGTGCGTTACAAGCAGACCGCGCTCGGCGCCGCGTGGGCCATCCTGCAACCGCTGTTTATGATGCTCATCTTCACGATCTTCTTCGGCAGGATCGCAGGCGTCGCCTCAGCGGGAATTCCGTATCCACTCTTCGCGCTCGCCGGACTCGTGCCGTGGACTTTCTTCGCGAACGCGATCACTGCGAGCGGCAACAGTCTCGTCGGCAGCGCAAACCTGATCACGAAGGTTTACTTTCCACGTCTGATCGTTCCGGCGGCGGCGATGCTGGCGGGCTTAGTCGACTTCCTGCTCGCCTTCGCGCTGCTGGTCATTCTGATGTTTTATTACCACGTCGCGATAACGATTCAGATCCTGTTCCTGCCGGTGCTGATCCTGCTGACCGCGCTATTCAGCCTTGGTGTCGGAACGTGGATGTCGGCGCTGAACGTGAAGTATCGCGACGTGCGTTTTGCGCTTCCATTTCTGATCCAGTTGTGGCTGTTTGTGTCGTCGGTCATTCTTCCTTCAACCTCGGTTCCGCAAAAATGGCGTTGGCTACTCATGCTGAATCCCATGTCGGGGATCATCGAGGGTTATCGCGCCGCGCTCTTCGGACTGCCGTTTGACTGGCCCGCCCTCGGTGTGGCGTCGGCGCTGACTATCCTCGTCCTCCTCTACGCGATTTATGCTTTCGGACGCGTGGAACGCAGCTTCGCAGACATCATTTGATGCAGCCAATCATCAGAGTGCAGGGGCTTGGCAAGCAGTACCAGATTGGTGGTCCAACCGCGCCTTACTCGACACTGCGCGAGACGATCATGGACCTCGCGCGCAAGCCGGTGCGCGCGCTGCGCCGGAACGGCAACGCTTCGTCGATCTGGGCGCTCAGGGATATCGACTTCGAAATCGCGCCCGGCGAGATCGTCGGCATCATCGGACGCAACGGTGCGGGCAAGTCGACGCTGTTGAAAATCCTTTCGCGTATCACTGAACCGACGATCGGTCGTGCTGAGTTGTATGGACGCGTCGGCAGCCTGCTCGAAGTGGGCACGGGTTTTCATCCGGAGCTCAGCGGGCGCGAAAACATTTATCTCAACGGGTCGATTCTCGGCATGACGCGTCTCGAGATCGAGAGCAAGTTTGACGAGATCGTCGCGTTTTCCGAGATCGAAAAATTTCTCGACACGCCCGTCAAACGTTACAGCAGCGGCATGTACGTGCGGCTCGCGTTTGCCGTTGCCGCGCATTTGCAACCTGAGATTCTCATTGTTGACGAAGTGCTCGCGGTTGGCGATTACGCGTTTCAGCAGAAGTGTCTGAACAAGATGCAGGACGTCTCGACTGGCGGGCGCACCGTGTTGTTCGTCAGTCATAACATGGGCGCGATCAGCCGGCTTTGCCAGCGCTGTATCGTGCTCGATCAGGGACGCATCGTGGCGTCTGGTCCAACCGCCGCGGCGGTGCAAACTTACATGACGAGCGGCTTGATGGAGCGCGCCGAGTACACGCAAGGCGAGTCGGCGGAGAAAGCGATGAATCTGCTGCGCGTCGCTTTGGTTGATGAAGGCGGCGAGGCGCAAAGTGAAGTTCGCTATACGGACAAGTTACGTTTCGTGCTCGATTACGAAGTGAATCAGAGCGTGACTGGCGCGAGTGTTGGTATCGCGTTGTTCACCGTCGACGGCACGTGCGCAATGGCGACGGCTGATTTTGATTCGCATAACGAACTGCTCGGAACGCGCGCGCCCGGACGATATCAAACTGCTGTCGAGATTCCGCCGTGCTGGTTGAATACGGGTCGTTACACCGTCACGATTTACATCGCGAATGCGATGAGCGGCGTCGTTTACGATCAGGTGGAAGCGATCGTGTTCAGCATTGTCGATACGGGAACGCCGGGTTCGCGGCACGGCGTCGAGCGCAAAGGTGTGTTGCAGCCGATACTCGACTGGACCACCACGCAAGTAAGCAAATGAAGATCGTCATCATGGCCGACTCACTGGCGATGGCGCGCGAAGGTGAGACGAACGTCGCGTTCGAGACGACGTATCCGTATTTGCTGGACCAGTCGTTGCGGCGTCGTTTGGGATCCGAAGCGCCGCTGGTGATCGAGCGTGGGATGCGGCGGCGGACGATCGAGTATGTGCTGGACGAGTGGTACGAGCTTGTTGATCTGCGCCGACCGGAGGTGGTGGTTGTTCATGTGGGGATTGTCGATTGTGCGCCGCGAGTTTTTTTGCGACGTGAGCGGCAGTTTGTCGAGAATCTGAGGCCGGCGTTTTTGCGCGAAGCGATTTTAAGCAACGTTCATCGACACCGGCGCGCGATCGTGAATATGCGGAAGAAGGTTTACGTGCCGGCTGATCGTTTTAATGCGCTCGTGGGCCAGGTCATTGCGCGGGCGAAAGCGAGTAAGCTGCGCTCGCTCGTTTTCGTGAATATCATCGAGCCGCCGGCGGAGATGGATGAACGATCGCCGGGGTTTATCAAGAACGCGGAGATTTACAATCAGATCTTGAAGTCACAGGCGGAGAGTAATGGAGTTCATCTGATCGATCTCGACCGCATGATCAAAGAAGCGGGCGGCGCGGCGCAGCTCACGGTGGACGGCATTCACCTCAACGACGCCGGCCACGCGATGCTCGCGAAGGAGATTGAAGAGCACGTCGTGAGCGTGATGTAGCTTTGCCTCAAAGTCTCTTTATGCCACAAAGAAGCACAAAAAGCACAACTAGGTTTTCTGCTGTTTTTGAGCTTTTTGTGCTTCTTTGTGGCTAAATTTTCGGTGGAGGTTTGGTTTGAAGGTTGCGGTGATTGGGGCGGGTAATATTGCCGAGAAGCACCTGGAGGTGCTTCAGGCGTTTCCGGACGTCGAGGTGGCGGCGATTAGCAGTCGGGGACATCCGCGCATTGACGCGCTCGCCGATCGATTCGGGATTCGCGAGAAGTTCAATGACTATCGAAGGATGCTCGACATTGTTCGCGCCGACGCGGTGTTTGTGCTCGTCAGCGCGATGCAGATCGTGCCGGTCGCGGCGGAGTGCCTGAAGCGCGGGATCCCAACTCTGCTCGAGAAGCCGCCGGGCTTGTCGGCAAAAGAAACGGAAGAACTCGCGCAGATCGCGCACGAAACAAATTGCATCAACATGGTCGCGTTGAATCGTCGCTTCTACAGCGTCATGCAACGCGCACGTGAGGAGATACTGAATGCTGGTCCACTCGTGTCAATTTTAGTTGAAGGTCCAGAACGACTGGCCGAAGTTAAAGCGGTCGGTATTCACCCGCCCGAGATCATCGCCGGACTGCTCTTCGCAAACAGCATTCATTGCATCGATCTGTTGCGCTACTTCGGCGGCGAGGTCGAGCACATCTCGGCAGCGGCGAGTCAATGGAACGAAGAACAGAAAAACTCGTTTGGTGCACTCATCAAATTTCAGAACGGTGCGACTGGTCATTACATTGCGCACTGGATGTCGCCGGCGAGTTGGGCCGTGACGCTCTATGGGATGGGACGGCGCGTCTGGCTTAGTCCGTTGGAGAAGGCGACGCTGATGGATGCGGATCGTTCGGAGAGGCTGTTGCCGGTGGATGAAGTTGATCTGAAATTCAAACCGGGTCTTTACGGACAGAACCGGTTCTTTTTGGACGCCGTGAAAGATCGACGCCCGATCAGTTATCCCGGCTCGGATCTAGCTGACGCAGTTAAGACCATGCAATTGATCGAAGCGATTTCGGGAGGAACAACGTGATGAGAGCCGCGGTGATCGGACTCGGCCGTCACGGTATGCGCCACCTGCAGGCGTACCAGCGTCTCGAGAATGTCGAGATCGCAGCGGTTTGTGATGTGCGAGCCGAGAATGTTGCTGCGGCAATCGCGGAGTTTCCCGCTGCGCGCGGATACGACGATTGGCGCCAATTACTCGATAACGAGCGTCCCGACGTGATCAGCGTCGTTACTAATGGTCCAACGCACGCGCCGATCACGATCGCCGCCGCGCAGGCGGGTGTGAAACATATTCTTTGTGAAAAGCCATTTGCGACTTCCGTTGCTGACGGGCTGCGTATGATTGCTGCGTGTAAGAAGCACGGAACGCGTCTCTCGGTTTGTCATGGACGGCGTTGGGTCAGCAGCTATCAGCAATTGCGTGATTTGATCGGCGCGGGACTGATCGGCAAAGTCTGTCACTTTTGGTTTACTTGCGGCGGCGGACTCTTCGCCGGCAACGGCACGCATTTCATGGATCTGGCGCGTATGTTGAGCGGCGGTAATCCTGTCTCCGTGACGGCGACGGTAGACAACACCGGCACGCCGAATCCGCGTGGCGCTGAGTTTGAGGATCCGGGTGCGGTCGCGGTTTATCATTTCGATAACGAGATGCGGATGATCGTCGATATGTTTGAAGATCTCGGCATACCACCGCGCATCGAGATCGTTGGGAGCATTGGCAGGATCTTGATTGATGAGGTTGAGGGTCGCTGGGAGATCGTAGCGCGGGCAGGTGATGATCGAGACAAGCCGGTCGGGCAATACTGGTTGCCGCTTGTCCCGCAACCGTTCGAGCCGGTGCCGCTTGATATGGTTGAGATCTTAGTCAGTGGGTTGAAAGAGTTGTTGGGCAGCGGACCGATTAGCTGCACCGGTACTGATGGTCTAACAACGCTCGAGATGGTGATCGGCGCGCACGTATCGAGTCGCAACGGCAGCGTTCCGATTCGATTGCCACTCAGCCCTGAGTATCATCAGATGGACATTCCGCTGACTTAATTTTTAGCCACAAAGAAGCACAAAAGCTCAAAATGAAGATTCTCTTCTTAATTACGGCGCGCGGTGGGTCCAAGAGCGTGCCGCGGAAGAACCTCAGCGAGATCGGCGGGATCTCGTTGATTGGATTCAAAGCCGCGGCGGCTTTGCGTTCGAAGTATTGCACGCGGCTGATCATCTCGAGCGACGACGCCGAGCTACAGCAGAACGCGCTCACTTACGGCGCTGAAGTCCCCTTCACTCGCCCAGCCGAACTCGCCACTGACACCGCTTCAAGCTTCGACGTGATTCGTCACGCGATGGACTGGATCGAGGAAAACACCAACGAGCGGTACGAAGCGATCATGCTGCTCGAACCGTCCGCTCCTTTTGCGACCTGGGCCGACTTCGATAACGCCGTCGAGCTGATGATCGAGAGAGACGCCAGCGCCGTCATCGGCATGCGCGAGATGGAAATCAATTCCGTGTTTGTCGGCGAACTCGACGAAGCCGGTCGCATGACGCAGGTTATCGATCAAATGAAAAAGCGCTACCTGCGGCGACAAGACACGCGGCCTGAATATACGATGAACGGCGCGCTCTACCTGTTCAAATGGGATCTTTTCAAAGAGCATCACACGATGTACGTCGATCGTGAAAACACGTACGGTTACGTCATGGATCGTTACCACTCGATCGAAATTGACGAGCCGATAGATTTGCAGTGGGCGCGGTTTCTGGTAGAAAACGGTTACATCGATCTCTCGTACTGGAAATGACCCTGAAAAAACGCACGCTGCGGCAATTGATGGATCTGCAAAACCGCGTAGCGCTTGTTACCGGCGGCGCGGGACACATCGGGCGTGTGCTTGGTGAGAGCCTCGCGGAACTGGGCGCTTCGATCGCGGTGCTCGATATCGATCAAGCCGCGGTTGATAATGTTGCCGTCGAAATCGCTGCCAACAACAACGTGAAAGCGCTGGGGCTCGCAGTTGATCTCACGGATCTCGCCGCCGTCCGCGCGACACCGGCAAGAGTGGTTGAGGAATATGGACGGCTCGACATCGTGATTCACAGTGCGGCTTACGGTGGCGATACAAAGTTTCCAGGTTGGGCCGTGCCTTTCGACGAACAGACTGGCGCAGCATTCGAGCGCGCGTTGCGAGTCAACTTAACTTCTGCTTTCGTCCTGGCCCAGGCAGCGCGGCCAGCTTTAACTCAATCCGGACATGGCTCGATCGTTTTGATTTCGTCGATCTACGGACTCGTTGGACCAGACATGAGTCTCTACGAAGGCACATCAATGGCCAACCCGGCGGGATACGGCGCTTCGAAAGGCGGACTTTTGCAACTCATGCGACACCTCGCTACAGTGCTCGCGCCGGATGTTCGAGTGAATGCGATCTCGCCGGGCGGCGTTTGGCGACAGCAGCCCGAATCTTTTCACGAGCGATATCGCGCGCGCACGCCCCTCGGTCGCATGGCGAGTGAAGAAGATCTGAAAGGCGCAGCGGCTTATCTCGCAAGCGATCTTTCGAGTTACGTGACCGGACATAATTTGGTAGTCGATGGAGGCTGGACCGCTTGGTAAAGAACATGGAAACCCGTTTAGAAGAAAAACAGACTGGCCAGCAACTCTACCGGCGCGCGCGCCAGCGCATCCCCGGCGGCACGCAACTGCTGTCGAAGCGTCCCGAAATGTTTCTGCCCGAACAATGGCCCAGTTATTACTCGCACGCGAAAGGCGCGGACGTTTGGGATCTCGACGGACGCAAGTTTACGGACATGAGTTACATGGGCATCGGCGCGTGCGTCATCGGTTACGCTGACGACGACGTCGATGCGGCGGTTAAAGTGGCGATCGATCGCGGCACGATGACTACGCTCAACTGCGCGGAAGAAGTCGAGCTCGCGGATCTACTATGCGAACTGCACCCGTGGGCCGACATGGTCCGATACACACGCGCGGGCGGCGAGGCACTTTCCGTGGCCGTGCGGATTGCGCGTGCGCGCACCGGGCGCGATCGCGTCGCGTTCTGCGGTTATCACGGTTGGCACGATTGGTATCTCGCCGCGAACCTTTTCGAGAAGGACGCGCTCGGCGGACATCTGCTGACGGGTCTCGAGCCCAGCGGCGTGCCGCGACAACTCAGCGGCACGGCGCTTCCGTTTCACTTCAACCAGATTGAAGAGCTCGAACAGGCGCTCGGCGATCGGCGCGAAGAGTTTGCGGCAATCGTGGTCGAGCCGGTGCGAAACTTCGATCCCGAATCTGGTTTTCTCGAGCGTATCAAGGAGATTGCGGAAGAGATTGGCGCGGTGCTGATCTTCGATGAGGTAACGTCGGGCTGGCGACTGAACATCGGCGGCGTGCACCTCGTCTACGGCGTGTCGCCTCACGTGGCGGTGTTTGCGAAGGCGATGGCGAACGGTTATCCGATGGCGGCGATCATCGGCACGGGCGACGTGATGCAAGCGGCGCAGGACAGTTTTATCAGCAGCACGTTCTGGACGGAGCGGATTGGACCAGTCGCGGCGCTGGCAACGATTCGGAAGCATCGCGAGCTGAACATGCCCGAACATCTCGTGAAGGTTGGAAAGATGGTCCAACAGTCGTGGCGCGATGCGGCGGCGAAGTTTGGGCTTTCAGTTTCGGTGACAGGCATTCCGCCGCTGGCACATTTTTCTTTTGATTATCCGAATGGTCTCGCGATGCGGACGCTGTTCACGCAGATGATGCTCGAGCAGGGGTTCCTGGCGACGGGCGCGTTCTACGCCGCCTACGCGCATCAGGAGTCGGACGTTACGCGCTATGCGACGGCGGTTGACGAGGCGTTCGGCGCGATTGCAAATGCTAACGAGAAGAATGAGGTCGAGAAGCTTTTGAAAGGACCAGTCGCACACTCAGGCTTCTATCGACTCTCGTAGCCACAAAAATATTTAGCCACGAAAAAGCACAAAAAACACAAACGATTAAATGCAAGTCGTACACGTAGCTGACAAGTTGATTGGGCCGGGGCAGCCGGTGTTTGTGATCGCCGAGGCGGGTGTGAATCACAATGGCGATCTGCAGATGGCGCGCGCGCTGATTGATGTGGCGGTTGAAGCGGGCGCTGATGCGGTGAAGTTTCAAACGTTCAGTGCCGAGCGTCTCGTTACGACGGACGCGCCGAAAGCCGAGTATCAACTCCAAACCACAGGTGACACTGAATCGCAATTCGAGATGCTGAAACGTCTTGAGCTCTCCGCCGATGCGCATCGCCAGCTACAGTCGTATTGCAAAGAACGCGGGATCATTTTTCTTTCCACGCCATTCGATGAAGAAGCTGTCGATCTGCTCGACGAGCTTGGTGTGCCGGCATTCAAGATCAGCTCCGGCGACCTGACAAACTCGCCGCTGCTGGAGTACGTGGCGAGCAAAGGCAAGCCGGTGATTTTATCCACAGGCATGTCGGAGCTTTCCGAGTTGATCGAGGCGGTGAGCGTTTTGAATACGGCGGGCTGTGAAAATCCGGTGCTGTTGCACTGCGTCTCGAGCTATCCCGCCGATCCGGCTGAAATAAATTTGCGTGCGATGAATACGATGCGATCTGCGTTTGACGTGCCGGTTGGCTTTTCAGATCACACCGTAGGAATACACATATCATTAACAGCTGTCGCGTTGGGCGCGTGTGTGATTGAAAAACACTTCACGCTCGATCGAACGCTGCCCGGTCCGGATCATCGTGCGTCACTCGAGCCCGCGGAACTGCGCGAGCTGGTGCAATCGATTCGCATGGTTGAGAGTGCGTTGGGCAGTGGGCGGAAAGTTCCGGCGCCGAGTGAGATTGAAACGGCGAAGGTGGCGCGCAGGAGTCTGGTGGCCGCGCGCAATATTCCTGCGGGCGCTACATTGGCACCCGAGATGGTAATCATGCGCCGTCCCGGCACTGGCATGTCGCCGTCGATGATCGACGCGGTGCTTGGTCATCGAGCCATAAGTGACATCGCCGCTGGAACTGTCATGGACGCCGACATGTTTGACTAAGACTTGAACGCAGATTACGCGGATTAAAAACGCTGATTTATGAACATCTGGATCACGGGTTGTAGTGGTTTTCTCGGCACGCGGCTGGCCAATCACTTTGCAAAACAACATGACGTCACCGGCATCGCGCGACGCGATTGCACCGCCGCCACGCGCTCCGTCTCGATCGATCTCGTCAAACGCGAATCTCCGCGCCAGATAGAAAAGCTCTCGTCTGAATCAGGCGCGCCCGAGGTCGTCATTCACGCCGCGTCGAAACAACCTGGTCACGGCGATCTCGCTGACTTCGTCGATGCAAACGTCCACGCGACTTCAAACCTGATTGAAGGATTAACACTGCAACCGCCGCGCCTGATCGTCTACACCTCGACGCTCAGCGTTTACGGCCGTCCGAGTGTGATACCAGTCGATGAGGCAGCTCCGGCCGGCGGCTCACTGCCGTACGGCGCCACCAAACGCTGGGGCGAACAACTACTCGAGACGTTTCAACGCTATTCGCGCATCGTCGTGCTGCGTTTGCCGAGTCTGTACGGCGCGGGCCAGGCGGACAGCTTTATCGACGGCCTCGCGCGCACGGCCCAACTCGGCGATTCAATCGAACTCTTCTCGCGTGGCGCGCTGGTCCGCGACGCACTGCACGTCAGCGACGTCGTGCGCGCGATCGACAAATGCATCGCGCAACCACCCGACAACCCATTCACGATACTGAATCTCGGCTGCGGCCAGCGCGTCAAAACGAGCGAATGGGCGGAGGCACTCGTTGACGCGCTCGGCAGCAAAAGCGCTATCATTCCCGTCGATCGCGAAGCGCCTCAATTCGATCTCTACGCCGACATCTCCGCCGCGCGGCAACAGATCGCTTTCGCGCCGATGTCGCTCGAGGAATCGATGAAAGTTTATGCAGACGAATTACGAGCATGATCCAGACCATCCGCTGACGACCGCTTTTCCTTACTTTCCACCGGAGGAGCAGCAGTGGTTGGCCGGCGAGCTGAGCCAGATACTCAACGGCATGCTCGCGATGGGTCCGCGCGTCGCGCAGTTTGAAAGAGAGTTCGCGGCGTATTGCGGTCAGCCGTACGGTGTCGCGTTTCCGAGTTGCACGTCGTCGATGGAAGCGGCGCTGCTCGCGTTTGGAGTTGGCCCAGGCGATGAAGTGCTCGTGCCGGTTGAGACGTTCATCGCGACGGGCATGGTCGTGTCGCTCGTTGGCGCGACTCCGGTCTTCACTGAGATCTCAGCGAGCAACTTCTCGATGGACTTCGACGACGCGTGGGCGCGAGTGACTGATAAAACGCGCGGCGCGATCGTGGTCCATTTCGGCGGTTTCATCTCGCCGCAGTTGCCCGCGTTTGTCGAGCGGATGCGCGCGTCGGGCCGTTTCGTGATCGAAGACGCGGCGCACGCGCCCGGAGCGGAGTTGAATGGACTGCGCGCCGGCTGCATCGCCGATGCCGGCTGCTTCTCGTTTTATCCGACGAAGATCATGTCGACGGGCGAAGGCGGGATGTTTGTCACCGCGCGTGAAGACATCGCGAAGACTGTGCGCAGTTTGCAACTACGCGGTCGCGATCTCGATGCGCCCGGCGAGCTTTACGCGCGCGTCGGGAGAAATAATCGCTTCACTGAAATCGCCGCGGCGATGGGTTTGAGTCAACTGCGATCGTTGCCGGAGTTTCTCGCGACTCGTCGTCGTGTCGCGGCGATTTACGATGAGATGTTGCTCGGTAGTGAGCTGTTTGTGCCGTTGCTGGCGGAAGGTGGCAGCGTGCCGAGTTACTGGCGCTACGTCGCGATTCCGACTGTCGAGATCGATCGTGTGGCACTTCGCGATCGTCTCGCGGCTGACAAGATCACGATCGACTGGGCTTACGATCCACCGTTGCACTTGCAACCGGTTTTCCAACGCACGATGGGCATGCGCGCGGGCATGTTGCCGCGATCGGAAAGCATTCTTGCGCGACACATCTGCCTGCCGGTGCACGCGCGGATGCGTGATGAAGACGCAGAGTTTGTCGCGCAGCGCCTGCTCGCGCACGTCAGTAAATCGTGAAGATAGCCATTCACCAGCCGCAATATTTTCCCTGGCCGCCTTATGTGCACAAAGTAATGTCTGCTGATATATTCGTCTACCTTGACACGGTCCAGTTCAGCAAGAACGGCGTTCAAAATCGCAATCAAATCAAGACGTCTCAGGGAGCGCAGTGGCTGACGGCGGCGGTGAAGCACGAGCTCGGTCAAAGCATTCTCGATACGCCGCTCGCATCAGCGAGTGTGACGGTAAAGCACTGGAAGACGTTGCAGGCAAACTACGCGCGCACGCCCGGATTTCAGCGTTGGAAAGACGAATTGCACGCGCTGCTGCATCAGCAGTATTTGACGCTCGATGAAGTGGCGATTGCGTCGACTGAGTGGATGATCGACAAGTTGGGAATCAGTAACAAGCGACTGCGAGCTTCGGAGATCTCCGGTACACACGGGCACGCGTCAGAACTCGTGGCATCGATTTGTGAAGCGCTCGGGGGAGAGATATACCTGACCGGAACTGGCGCACTCGCTTACCTGCAAGCTGACGATTTCAAACGCATCGACTGCGAAGTGCTCGTGCAGCGCTGGCAACGGTTCACGTATCAACAACCGCACGGTGATTTCATTCCCGATCTATCGACACTCGATCTCTTGCTCAACGAACCTGACAAAGCAGCAGAACTGATCTCGGATGCCGGAAGTTGGGAGTCGCTATGACCAAACGACGCGTGCTCGGCATCACCGCGATTCGCTCCGAGTATTTCCTGCAACGCTCAATCCTGCGCGCGATCGTCGATCATCCCGAACTTGAACTCGAGCTCGTCGTCACAGGCGCACACCTGTCGCCGCTGCATGGTCATACAGTCAAAGACATCGAAGCCGACGGCTTTCCTATCGTCGCGCGCATCGAAAACTTGATCTACTCCGACCGCGACGCAGCGCGTCTCAAAGGCGCAGCTTCGCAGTTGCAAGTGTTGACTCACGTTGTCGATGAGTTACGACCTGACTGGCTACTCGTCCCCGCGGATCGTGAAGAGTCGATGACACTCGCACTCTGCGGCACGTACATGAACATCGCCACCGCGCACTACGCTGCGGGCGATCGCGTAGTTGGCAATGCTGACGACATGATTCGTCACGCGGTGTCGCGCCTTTCGCATTTAATGTTGACGACACACGAACAAGCACGCGAACGTTTGATCAAAGCAGGCGAAGAAGAATGGCGCGTGCACAACGTCGGACACGCGGGCATCGATCGCCTTCGCTCAACCAAAGAACTAACCACCCCGGAACTCGCCGCCGCGCTCGGCGTCAAAGACATCGACAACAAGTTTGCCGTAATCATCCAACACCCATTGACCTCTGAGATCGACAACGCCGGCGCTCAAATGCGCGAGACTCTCGCCGCCGTCCTCGATCTCGGCCTACAAGCGTTCGTGAGTTACCCAAACTCAGATCCGGGCAGCAATCAAATCATCGCAGCGATCGAAGAGCAGCGCAGCGATCCGCGTCTATCCGTGTTCAAAAACATCCCCGACATCGAGTTCGTGAATTTGTTAAGACATGCGACAGTGCTGCTCGGCAACTCGAGCCTAGGACTACTCGAAGCGCCTTACTTGAAACTACCCGTGGTGAACGTCGGCCGCAGACAATCAGAACGTCATCACGCAAGCAATGTCTTCTTCGTCCCCGCCGAACGCGATGCGATCGTTCGACAAGTGCGCGCGATTATGGATAACGGAATTAGCGATTGTGAAAATCCATTCGGCGACGGTCACACCGGCGAGCGCGTGGCCGAACTGTTAGCCAGCACACCGATAGACGAAAAGCTCCTGAACAAAGATTTAAGTTACTGAGATGCCGAACTGGGACGACGTTTACAGCAAAAACTACATGACGATGTGGTATCCGAACGAGGATATCATCCGCTTCTGCGCGCGCCTGATCCAGAAACAACTCACGCACGACAAGTACGACGTCAAGCGCCTGGTCGAGCGCGTGCTTGATCTCGGCTGCGGGAACGGCCGCCACGCGATCTATTTCGCGCGCCAGGGGATGCGCGCCGCAGGCATCGATGTCTCAGAACAAGCGATCGAGTGGGCGAAAGACTGGTCCAACCGTGAAGATCTCGAGATCGATTTCCGTGTCGGAAACATCGAAAACCTGCCCTTCGAAAACGCGACCTTCGACGTCGTCGTCTCGCACGGCGTCCTCGATCACGTCTCGATGGAAACTGCACAAAATGCCGCCGCGGAAGTGCGCCGTGTCTTAAAACCGAAAGGCCTCTTCTACTGCGATCTGCGCTCGACTGAAGACTACGAATACGGCACCGGCGAGCCTGCCGGACGGAACACGTTCGTCGTCAGCGAAGGCTACGAGCGCGGCATGGTCCAGCACTTTTTCTCGCGCGCCGAAACCGACGAGCTATTTGACGGTCTTTTTCGAATCCTCTACAGTGAAATCACTGAGTCGCGACTCGGCCCTGACTTCCAGCGGAAATTTTCTCGGTGGGTTTTCGCCGCTGAATCGCTCTGATTTTTCATGCGAATACTTGTCATAGCTCCCCATCCAGACGACGAGACCCTGGGATGCGGAGGCACTTTACTGAAACACAAGTCAAATGGCGACAGCCTCGCGTGGCTGGTAGCGACGCGCGGACACGCGCCGCAGTGGTCCGCCGAACTCCTCGAGCGCAAGGAGCGCGAGATCAATGCAGTCGCCGAGGCTTACGGTTTCGATACTACTTTCCGGCTCAACTTTCCGGCTATCAAACTCGATCAGACACCGATGGAAGAGATCATTGGCGCGCTTCGCGATGCGATCACGCATTCCAAACCTGATTGGGTTTATCTCAATCACGCGGGCGACGTGCATTCTGATCATCGCGTGCTATTTGAAGCGACGATGTCAGTGCTGAAACCTTTTTACAGCGGCCAGCATGGCGTGAAGCGCGTGTTGAGTTATGAAGTGTTCTCTTCGACCGACGCAGCGCCGGTGAATCCGGCGCGCGCGTTTCTACCGAATTTGTTTACTGACGTGACTGAGTTTCTCGAACGGAAACTCGAGATCATGGGTTTGTACGAGTCGGAGTTGCAAGCGTCACCGTTGCCGCGCGCGCTCGACAGCCTGCGCGCTCTAGCGCGTGTGAGAGGCGCGACGATCGGCGTCGAGTATGCCGAGGCGTTCATGCTCGTGCGCGAGGTGAGCTGATGATTCCGGTTATCGGCTTTGGCGCGGGCGGGCACGCGAAGGTCATGATCGAGATATTGCGATCGATGCGCGAGTATGAGTTCGTCGGCTTGCTTGATACGCGAATCGCAAAGGGCGCGAATGTTCTCGGCGTGGAAGTGCTCGGTGACGATTCGTTGATGGCTGAGCTGAAAGAGCGCGGGATCGAGCACGCGTTCATCGGCGTCGGCACTGTTGGTGACGCGCAACCACGACGCGAGCTTTACGAGAGAGTTGTTGACGGCGGCTTTGAGATCGTGCCGGCGATACATGCGGGCGCTGTTGTTTCCTTGACTGCGCAGATCGGAGCTGGGCCAACTATCATGGCGGGTGCGATCGTCAACGCGGATGCCGTGATCGGAGATAACGTGATCGTCAATACGGGAGCGATTGTCGAGCATGATTGCGTGATCGGCGATCACACGCACATCGCCACCGGAGCGCGACTCGCGGGCGGCGTCCACGTTGGACCAGGCTCGCACATCGGCATCGGCGCGGTCGTGCGACAGGAGATCAAGATTGGTGCAGGCGCGATTGTCGGCGCGGGCGCGGTTGTGGTGCGCGATGTTCCAGCAGGAAAAACCGTTATCGGAGTACCGGCCAGAATAAATGAATGAGCTAGCGCGAGTAAGAGTTTCACCAGAGCATTCCGTGCGCAAAGTCATGGAGTGTATCGACCAGTCTGCCAAAGGCATCGCGCTTGTGCTTGATGAGCAGCATCACTTGATCGGCACAGTCACCGATGGCGATATACGTCGCGCGATACTTGCGGGCATGGACCTCGATCTTTCGATCAGCGAGCTCTTGCGGCAACGCCAACCGGGCTTTGCCGCGGGCGCGATTACGGCTCCGCTCGGCACTGACGACACCACGCTGCTGCACCTCATGAGTGAGAACGACGTGCGACACATCCCGCTCGTCGACGAAGCCGGATGCGTCGTGGACATTTCTTTTCTTACTGGACTGGTGAAAGAGTACGAGCTGCCGCTGCGTGCACTCGTGATGGCGGGCGGCCAGGGCAGCAGACTGCGACCGCTAACTGAAGAGTTGCCGAAGCCGATGCTGCCTGTCGGCAACAAACCGTTGCTCCAATTGATCGTCGAGCAACTCAAACAGGCCGGCATTCGACAGGTCAACGTCGCGACGCACTACAAAGGCGACGTCATCGCCGAACACTTCAAAAACGGCGAAGCGTTTGGCGTCGACATTCGCTACGTCAAAGAGGATCAGCCGCTCGGCACGGCGGGCGCGCTCAGCCTGCTCGAAGAAGTCGACGAGCCGTTGCTGGTGATGAATGGCGACATTCTCACGCGCGTCGATTTCCGCGCGTTGCTGCATTTCCATCGCGAACATAAGGCGGATCTGACGGTGTGCGTGCGGCAATATGAGTTTAACGTTCCGTACGGCGTGATCGATGCGGACGGCGTGAATGTGAAAGGCATTTCGGAAAAGCCGGTCGTGCGGCAGTTCATCAACGCGGGGATCTACCTGCTGAACTCGCAGGTACGCAAGTTGATCCCGAACGGCCAGCCATATGACATTCCCGACTTGATCGATCGCCTGATCAACGAACAACGCACCGTCGTCTGCTTCCCGATTCGTGAATACTGGCTCGACATCGGCAAGGTCGATCAGTACGACCAGGCCAAAGCAGACATCGCTGCGGGAAGATATTAGTTTGAAGGCGAAAAATTTTACCTGCTCGGGTTTGTTGCGCAGATACGCACGCATCGACGCCTGTTGCGGTATCGGCGACCTGCTCTACTTTCTCGCGCAACTGAATCCCAACGCTCGCTCCCTGGGCGTCGATAAAGCAGAGTTTCTGATCGAAGAGGCACGCACACACTTCGCTGACAATCCAAACGTGAATTCGAACTCGGCGACATCTACGCGCTCGCAGATCAGTTTGGAAAAAAGAGTTTCGATCTCTCAGTGTGCAAACAAACGCTCTCGTGGCTGCCGTCATACGAGAGAAGCCTGTCGAAGAGCTGATGGCAGTGACGCGACGCGCAGTCTTCATCAGCTCGCTCTTTTACGCCGGGCGCGACGGCTATAATGCTTTCTACAACGTCTACAGCTTCCCTGTCTTCCGGGAGTTTTGTTTGGAGCGTGGCGCGAAAGACGTGGTTGGTTTCGATTTCAACATCGGCATCGATCTCCCGCGACCCGCGAACGGGGATCGCATGGGAAACTTACACGGTGCAGTTACAATCAGGCGAGCGTTTGCAGATCTCCGGCGCGCTGCTCATGCCATGGAAGATCGTCAGGATCGACCTGTGATCTATTTTGCGCTTTTTGTGCCTTTTTGTGGCTAAAATTCATCGATGAACTGGGGCGACAAAAGAGTTTTGGTAACGGGTGCCGGTGGGTTCATCGGCAGCCATCTGACGGAGCGTCTCGTCGAGCTCGGCGCGAAGACGCGCGCATTCGTGCGTTACAGCTCGACCGGCTCGTGGGGCTGGTTGGACCAATCGCCGCGGAAGAATGCTTTCCAGCACATTGGGATCCTAAGCTTAGAATTCCACGTGGACAAGTTGTCGCG
>JADMIO010634420.1_pt1 | contig 57126 bp, 32 predicted proteins | sample 8958161 | NCBI WGS metagenome assembly JADMIO01 (sample SAMN16585339, study PRJNA669376) | soil metagenome | isolation source: Crop rotation soil | place: USA: Cullars Rotation, Alabama | collected 2011 | reverse complement strand
GGGGCGGGTTTGCGGTCGGGGCGGGGGCAGGAACTTCCGGATTATAAGAACACTTCGCTGCCTTTCGAAAAACGCGTGGCGGACCTGATCAAGCGCATGACGCTCGACGAAAAAGCGGCGCAGACGCAGATGTATGTGCCGCGAAACACGCGGCTGGATATCGAGGCGGTGCACTGGTGGACGGAGGGGATCCACGGCATTGCGCGGGCGGGGCGGGCGACGATCTTTCCGCAGGCAATTGCGATGAGCGCCTCGTGGAATGTCGACCTGATGCACAAAGTGGCAATCGCCACCGCAGATGAGGCGCGTGCGAAATATATGCCACCGGTCGCGGGAAACGAGCGCTATGCCTATCACGGCATCATGGTGTGGGCGCCCACGCTGAACATGGCGCGCGAGCCGCGGTGGGGGCGTATTGAAGAGACGTTCGGAGAGGATCCCTATCTGACGGCGAAACTGGGGGTAACCTTCATCAAGGGGCTGCAGGGCGAGGATCCGAAGTATTTGAAGACGGTCGCGACGCCCAAGCATTTTGTGATGCACAGCCAGGAGACGCAGAGGCACAGCCGCTCATTTGACGTGTCGGAACGCACGCTGCGGGAGTATTACCTGCCGGCATTCGAAGCGTCCATTCGCGAGGGCGGTGCGACGTCGATCATGACGGCGTACAACGGGATCAATGGCGTGCCGTGCACGGTGAATTCGTGGCTGTTGACCGATCTTCTCAGGGGGGAATGGCGTTTTGACGGCACGGTGGTTTCGGATTTTCTCGCGCCGCAGCATCTCGTGCAGAGTCATCACTACTCCTCCACCTACGTAGATGCGGCGGCGGATGCGCTCAACGCCGGCTGCGATGTGCTGTGCGACCCGCGGAATATGGCTCCGGACGTGGCCACCGCTGTGCGCTCGGGACAATTGAGCGAGGCGATTCTGGACCGGGCGCTGACGCGCAATCTGATGCTGCGTTTCCGGCTGGGATTTTTCGATCCTCCGGAGATGGTGCCGTTCGCGAAGATGCCGGCGGACACGGTGGGAAAAAAAGAGCACATCCAGCTTGCGCTGCAGATGGCGCGCGAGAGCATGGTGCTGCTGCAGAATAATCCCGCGCCCAGCGGATACGGGTTTGGGAAGCTGCTTCCGCTGGACCTGCGGCGGATCAGTTCTATTGCGGTGATCGGGCCCTATTCCAACACAATGCAGTTTGGCGCGTATTCGCCAAATTCACCCGGGGGCGTGGCGATGTCGCCCCTCGCGGCGATCAAGGCGGCCGTCGGGGATCGTGTGACGGTGAAGGGGGCGAATTATTACGACGTGGAGGGCTCGGTGCGCGCTGCGGCGGAGGCGGATGTCGCCATCGTCGTCGTGGGGCTCAACCCGCAGGTGGAGGATGAGGGAATCGACCGATACTCTCTTGATTTACAGCGGGACCAGACAAGTTTTCTGGAAAAGGTGGTGAAAGCCAATCCCCTGACCATCGTGGTGCTGGAAGGCGGCGGGCCGATCGGGTGTGCTTGGATGAAGGAACGCGTTCCGGCGATTCTGATGACCTGGTATCCCGGCGAGCAGGGGGGCAATGCGCTGGCGGAGATACTTCTGGGCCAGACAAATCCGTCGGGACGGCTGCCGGTGACCTTCTACCGGCACATCGAAGACCTCCCGCGGATGGATGACTACGAGATCAGCCACGGAAGGACGTACATGTACGTGACAAAGCCGCCGTGTTTCGTGTTCGGCCACGGACTGAGCTATACGACGTTTTCGTATGCGAACCTGAAGGCGGCCGCGCCCGCAGCGACTGGCCCGGCGACCGGACCGGCCGATGAGGAGATTCCCGCGCCGGGGGGCGGCATTCGGTTTGAATTCAGCGTCGACATCAAAAATACGGGCGACCGGGATGGGGATGAAGTCGTGCAACTCTATGTGCGTAAGCTTCAGTCCGCGGTCTCGCGGCCGATTAAGCAGCTCAAGGGATTCAAGCGCATCACCCTCAAGGCGGGCGAAACGCGTAACGTGCAATTTACGCTGCCGGCGAGCGACCTGACGTACTGGGACGAGAAGACCAAAAAATACGCCGTTGAATCGGGGACATACGAACTGATGATGGGCTCTTCCTCGGAGGACATCCGGCTCAAGGCGGAATTCAGCGTGAAGTGATGCGGCGGATGCGCCTGCAGAGGAAGCGGATGTCGATCTTATAACACTCATCGTTCAGGTACACGGCCAGCACATTCGGCAGGTTTTCACGCGGCGTGGCCCAGCCGGAAGAAACTGATCATCCTCCCCAGCAGTGATTTCTGATGTTTCACGACCGCCTCGGGCGCGAACGCGATGCCCGCGCCTTGCGCGATGGCGTCGCGCTCGGCGTTGCGTGTGGCCACGATTGCCGAGATCTTTTCCATCAAGGCAGGGTCGGCCTGAAAAATCGGCAGCAGGTCCTGCTTCTCGATCTTAATGCAGGCCAGCGGGGCGGTGGCGCGGATCGAGGCCGTGCGCGGCTGGCCGGTGAGGGCCGACATTTCTCCAAAAAAATCGCCGGCCTTCAGCGTGGCCACCTGCCGCTGGTCCGCCGCCCCTCCGCCCTCGGGTGAAACCAGGACCTCGACTTCGCCTTTGTAAATGATGAAAAAACTGTCGCCCGAATCGTGCTGGCGGAAGAGCATCTGGCCGGCGGTGAGAAAGACCTCGCTGGCGGCGTCCGCCAGCGTGCTTTTTTGTTCCGCGGAAAGAGGCTGGAGCAGCGGCACGCCCTGGATTGCGCTGATGCGGTGCGCCCGGGCGGCGGCCTGCATGCGCCTGGCCTTCTGCGTATGGCTGGTGTGCTCGACCGTGCGCACGGGAAAGGGGATGTTGAAGCCGCGCTCCTTGAGGCGGTACCACGCGTGCACGCGTACCTGACTTTCGATCTCATCGTGCTGCGACGGGTCCTTGATCCAGAACTTGACCGCGTAGCTGACCGCTGAATCTCCGAACTGTTCGAGATAGATGTACGGCTCCGGGCTCGACAGAACGCCCGGCGACTCGAGCGCCGCCGCCTTGAGCACGGCGATCGCGTCCGCGGGCGGGTGGTCGTAATCGAGACCCACGCGGATGTAGCGCGCCGTGGAGGTCGAGGGAAAGTGAAAATTGATGATGTCGGCCTTGGCGATATTCGCGTTGGGGATCAGGATGAAGTTGTCATCATCGGTGTGCAGCGTGACGGCGCGCCAGGTCATGTCGGTGACGCGCCCCTTGTGTTCGCCGCAGATGATCCAGTCGCCGATGGCAAAAGGGGGCGACGCCTGGAGCACGAGCCCAGAGAAAAAATTACCCAGAGATTCCTGCAGCGCCAGCCCCAGCACGATGGAAACGACCGCCGAACCGGCAAGGAAGCGGTCGATGTCCCACCCAAACGCCATTGAGCCGTAAATCACCGTGACAAACAGCGCCAGCACGATGCTGACAATCTGGTGAACGAAGCGGGGCATGGTGACGCGCCCGCGACGGGTCAGCAGCGGGATGATGACCATGCGGTCGAAGACGCTAAGCGTTACAAACAAGAGCGCCGCGATAAGGAGGCGGGTGATCCAGAAGGCGACAAGGTCGCCGGGTTCGCGCATCAAATCAGGTTTGAGACGCCAGACGCCGAAGTAGAGCGCAAAGGCAAGCGCCGCGACGGAAAATGCCGGCGCCAGGCGCAGTCGCCGAAGCTGGGCACGCGCCAAAAGAAACAGGAGAATCGCGGCCAGCAGAGTGCCAGCGAAGATCGCGCAGGCCCACATGAGCTGCTCGGTGGTGGGCTGCCACTGCCGCCAGTCGTAGGGCAGCGTTGCCGCTTGGGTCTGGTTTTGTGCGAGAATGAACAAGAACGATCCTTAACTGGCCGTGCGATGCGGGTTATTCTCCGCGAAGTTCGCGCGGAGGCAAGCGGGCGGATGCCCTGCATTCATTTGCCGGGCGGTTCCAAAGACGATATTATTTGAGCCATCATCAACCTTGGAGACCGCATGGCCGAGCCCTTTAAGGCAAGTCTGATCACCCCCGAGGCGATCGTCCTCGAAACTTCTGCAACCTTCGCGCAAATACCCGCGTTTGATGGACTTGTGGGCATTCTAAACCGCCGTGCGCCGCTGCTGGCTAAACTTGGCACCGGCATTGTGCGCCTTGATACACCCGGCGGCACGCAGCGCTTCCTCGTTTCCGGCGGTTACGCGCAGATGAAAGGCGACGAACTGACAATCCTAACCACCGAGGCGATCCCCGCCGGCCAGGTCACGCCTCAAATGATCGCCGCCGAGCAGACGCGCCTGAATGCCATTGGCGGGGGGGATCTTAAGGCCATGGAGCAGCGCCAGGCGCTCCAGGCCCGCATCCATGCGATGCGGTTGGCCCAGGTCTGAACACCGCTTTCAATCAAACGCTCACGCCATTCACCGAAGGCACCGCTTGCGGCGTCTGTCCTTCAGAAACCCCATTTGCGGCTCTGCGCTCATAAAGCGACTGATAAGCCCGCACGACCGCCACGGGATCGTGCCGTACGATGGCTTCCTGATGTGCCTGCAACGTGTAGTTTCTCCGCAGCTCCGGATTTGCCAGGAATAATTCGATGGCCGCGGCGATCGGCTGGGCGTGCGTCGCTCGGGCGATGACACCTGACCCATTCTGCCGGCCGTTGAGCAGTTCGCGCACCGCATCCACCGGCGTACCAATGACCGGCACCCGGGCGGCGATGGCGTGGAGAATCGATCCGCCGGCGAAAGGTCCGTCAGGGGTGACGACAAAAGCGTCGGCGATCGAAAGCAGGTCCTGCCATGAGTATTTTGCGGGGGCGAGCAGGACGATGTCGTTGTCGGGCAGGCGGTTGAAAAGGCGATTGAGCCCCGGATCGGGGCGGCCGCGTGAATCCTGACGGACGATTACACGAATGCGGGGGAAAATCTGCTGCAGGATCGCCGCCGCCCACAGCCCCAGATCATGCCGCGGGCCACCGGAAGCGTTCGCCGGCGTGGTTGAAGTCTGATGCAACGGGTCCTGCGGGGAATTGGCCAGCACGGCGGTATCGCCGCCGTCGCCTCCCAACAACAGCACCGGCCCATCGCCCGGCAGCAGCCCCAGATCCTCGCGCAACGCCGCGCCGGCAATGGAGGACCCCGCCAGCGGCAGGGGTTGCCGGACCAGGGTGACGGCGTCCGCGGCAATACTGTGGGAATGCAGCTCGCGCTTCAGCCAGGAAGTCGTCACAATCCATTGGCAGGCGGCGGGTGCGGCAAATCCGGTAATCCCCCCCTTGTGAATCATCGGCAGGAAAAGCAGGTGCATTTTTTTGGGCATGTCGACCAGCGTCACCAGCCGCTCACCGGCGAAGCGGGACATGGTTACCGCAATGGCAGCGGGAATGCCCCAGGCGTGGATGTGCGTGGGATTAAGAGCCTTCCACAGCCGCCGCAGCGAACGCCAGCCGGTTGGATCGGCCCACCCCATGGAATGAAAGAAGCTCACCGGCTTCTGAATTCCCGCGGCAGCCACGAGAGCGCCCGTGGAATGGTGTCCCAGGGCGGCCAGATGGCAGTCGTCCCTCGTCTGCCGCAGCAGGAGGGCGAGGATCTCGACGGCTTCCGGGGGTGTGGATGCATCGAGCAAATGGAGGATTCGTGCGGACATGCGGGCGGATTATATAGCGTGCCGCCCGCATTTTGGAGAAGTGAGCGGCGGTTGACTTGTCCGGGGGAAGGGGTATTTTAGGTAACTGGGAAACCGTCAATTATATCCCATTTGGCCCGATTTCTCTGAATGAATCGATTCCGCGGACGGCAGGCGGCTCGTGTGGAGCGCCGTGGTCAGGCGCTAGAACGGCCTCAAACGAACTTCGTGGAATTGATTGGCCATTTGCCATAATCGGGCGCTTTGGGCGTTAGGATAAATGAGGAAACTCGAGATTGTTCTCTAAAGGAGACCCGCTGTGAAGAATCGCGTGATCATGGGTACGGCTTCCATGCTTCTGGCCGGAGCCGTCTTTTCCGCCGTCCATGTTCTGGCACAGGTGACGCCGCCACCCCCCGTGAACAGCGGAATGACCGCGGAAGGTCTCGGCGGCGGCCCCGGCGCGACCGCCGTCCCGCAAACCACTCCAGGCACCGGTCCGGCAACCACGACGCGCGGCCGGGGTCGCGGGAACAATCCCGCCGGGCGCGGGCGCGGAGCCATCGAGGATCCCAATGCCGGCCTCACCAACCTGGCGCTGGTGGCCGTCGCCACGACTTCCTATGTCTCGGGCGACCAGAGCATCAACGCGATCAATGACGGCAACACGGGCGGCCGGGGTGGCGGAGGCGTGGCCCGATACGGCAACTGGCCGCAGGGCGGCACGCAGTGGGTCGAATACACCTGGGGCAAACCCATCAGCACCAATAAGGTCGACGTACTGTGGTATGCGGATGGAGCGGGTATCCAGGTGCCGCGGGCGTCGCGGCTGAAGTATTGGAACGGCACGGCCCTGGTGGACATTCCCAACGCGAAGGGACTGGGTATAGAAGCCGGCGCGTTCAACACCACCACGTTTGATGAAATCACGACCAACCGTATCCGCCTGGAAATGGATGCCCAGGGCGGGCCGCAGATCTCCACGGGCATCACGGAATTCCGTGTCTTCGATTCCGGCAAATCGCCGGCGTTTCCGCCGGTCGTCCGTGCGGGCATGGAACGCGTCGCGGTTCCCAAAGCCAACACTTACCTGAATGCCACCGTGAGGCAGCTTGCGCGAGGCGGGCCGGGCGGCGCCAACGGTGCGACGATTACCTGGAGCAAAGACACCGGGCCGGGGCAGGTGACGTTCGCCAACGCCAATTCACCTTCCACCAGCGCGAGTTTCGATCAGGTCGGCGAGTACGTGCTCAAGCTGACCGCGAAGCTCGGGGAGCTGAGCACCTCCGATACCGTCAAAGTGAAGGTTGAACCGGCTTCACCGGCCCAGCCGCTGATGTCGCTGACCACCACAAATTATTCGCTTAACAGCCCGCTGTGGAACAACCGCATCAAGGCCCAGATCGTCGGCTGGATTCCCCACTGCGTCGAATATATCGAAAAGCCAGAGGCTCGCGCAACGGGCGGCCGCGGCGGAGTGCTCGGCCCGGGCGGACTCGACAACTTCATTGAAGCCGGCAAAAAATTAAAAGGCCAGCCGTCCGCACGCCATATCGGCTACGTCTTCTCCAACGCATGGGTCCACAACACCATTGAGTCCATGTGTCTGGCAAACATGGTGGATGCCAAGGGCGATGCCCAGATCCTCAAGGCTCAGGCTGATAACCGCGCCACCCTCGAGCGGTGGATTCCGATCATCCTTGCGGCACAGGAGCCGGATGGCTATCTCCAGACCGCCCAGACACTGGGCAACGGCTGGGGCCGCTGGTCGGTCCGTGGAAATCACGAAGGATACGTGATGGGCTACTTCCTCGAATCCGCGGAGGCCCATTACAACCTGACCAAAGGCCAGGACCGCCGCCTTTATGATGCCGCCAAAAAATGCGCCGATTGCTGGGTCAACAACATCGGACCCGGCAAGAGGGAATGGTATGACGGCCATCAGGAAATGGAAAAAGCGCTGGTGCGCTTCGGCCGCCTTGTGAATGAAGTTGAAGGCGCCGGCAAGGGCCAGAAGTACATCGACCTTGCCAAGTACCTCCTCGACGCCCGCCGCAATGGAAGCGAATATGACCAGTCACATCTTCCGGTCGTTGCCCAGTACGAGGCTGTCGGCCACGCCGTACGTGCCTCTTACACCTATGCGGGCATGGCCGCGGTCATGGCTGAAACTCGCGACCTCGACTACCAGAGCGCAACCCTTTCCCTCTGGGACAACATCGTCAACAAGAAGCTCTACATCACCGGCGGCATCGGCAGCGGCGAAACCTCGGAAGGGTTCGGTCCCAATTATTCCCTCCGGAACCAAGCCTATTGCGAAAGCTGCTCCAACTGCGGCCAGGTCTTCTTCCAGTACAACATGAATCTGGCGTTCCATGATTCCAAGTACGCCAGCCTCTATGAAGAAGCCCTGTACAACGCCGTGCTGGGTGATGTCGATCTCGCCGGCAAGAATTTCTGTTACACCAACTCCCTGGATCAGACAGGTGCGCCCTCCGGGGCCGGGCCTTCCCAGGGCATCGCGCGATACGCGTGGCACGGCTGCCCGTGCTGCGTAGGCAACATTCCGCGCACGCTGCTGCAGCTTCCGACGTGGACCTACGCGACCAGCAATGACAGCCTGTATGTCAACATGTTCATCGGCAGCACGATGACCGTCGACAAGTTCATGGGAAGCAGCGTCGAAATGGTGCAGAACACCAATTATCCGTGGGATGGCAAGGTCTCCATGACCGTGAATCCCAAAGTGGCCAAGCATTTCGCCCTGCGGGTCCGCGTGCCGGACCGCCAGGTGAGCAAGCTCTACACCGCCAAGCCTGAGATTCGCGGTATCTCGGGGCTGTCGGTCAACGGAGCGGCGGTGGCCAATCCAACAATCCAGGATGGCTACGCCGTAATCGATCGCGACTGGAAGGCCGGCGACAAAGTTGAATTCACGCTTCCGCTGCAGGTTCAGCGCTACACCGCCGACGAACGCGTGCAGGCTGACCGTGGCCGCGTGGCCCTCCGCTATGGCCCGCTCGTTTACAACATTGAGGCCGTCGATGGCAACAACACGCGCAACGGCGTGCTTCCGGCCAACGCAGCCCTCACCACCGAATGGCGCCCGGAGATGCTCGACGGCGTCATGGTCATCAAGGGCAAATTCGCCGATGGATCCGATTTGACCGCCATCCCGAACTACGCCCGCCTCAACCGCGGCGGCCACTCGCTCGTCTGGATGCTGGCGCAGTAACCGGGTTTTGATTTCTGATGCAAACGCGCAGGCGGCGGGATTTTTTCCCGCCGCCTTTTTTTTCGGGTGCGGATTACTTGTGCGATCATCAGACGGCGATCCTGTCGCTGCGAAGATGATGCAAGATGACGGCGCGGGCGCGGCGGCAGGCGACCGCATCCGCGGGGGTGCACATGTCATCGGGCGGCAGCGCAGCGAGCGCCTTTTCAAGGGCATTCAGGCGGTAATACAGTGCCGCGCGGCAAATGCGGATGCGCGCCGCCAGGCGCCCCCCAATGGGTTCCGGCGAATCTTCAAGATCCTCGAGGAGTTGCTGCGCCCCCGCATGATCGTTGGCCATGATGCAGGCCTGCGCCGCCGCCAGCAGATCGTCGATCGTGGCTTCCGACCGGAGAATGCCGGCGAGTTCGCGTCGTGCCGCCGCCGCACGCCCGAGCATGCACCCGGCGATTCCGCGCAGAAGCCTGACGCGGGCCGACCGCGGTTTGTGCGCTTCCTCGCATTCGAGCAGAAGCTGATTGAGGGCAAATAGAGCGTCGGAAGGCCGACGGTCCACCAGATCGGCTTCAGCCAGCAGGCAAATCGCTTCTTCCCGCAACGGCTCGTGCCGCGCGGCCCGCTGGAGAAACCGCCGAGCCGTGGAGAATTCGTACCGCGCCAAGGCCTCGCGGCCAAGCCTCAGATTGCGGCGCGCGATGCAGGAAGGCGTAAAAAGGGCTGTGCTGAACCAGGCAACCGTTAGGAGCATCGACGTGATCCCAAGCGTTATCTCTGTCCATGGGATAACGGCTCAGATGGTGATGCGGATGGGCTCAAGCGTAAGAAAATTAGAACGGCGGGCAGGTTATTCGAGCTGAATACAACGCCCGCGCATTTTTTGCGCAAAATCTTCTGTCACATGAACTTGCAAGCGCAAAAACAGTCATCCGCTATTGTTCGCTTGAGTCAGGTTTTTTCGGGAAACGTTTCGGGAAGCCTGCCGGCCAGACTCGCGATCACCGCGACCAGTTCGGCCGGTTCCACGGGTTTCGGCAGGTGCACCTGATAGCCCGCCTGGATGGATCGAATGCGATCCTGGGGCCGGGCAAAGGCCGTCAGCGCCACTGCCGGTGTGCGGACGCCTTCCTTTCGGATGCTGCGGATAAACTCATAACCATCCTGTTCAGGCATCCCGATATCACTGACGATAACATCCGGAAGAAAAGAGGGGAGCATCCGCGACGCCGCCGCGGCGGAGTCGGCCAGTGCTGGAACTGCCTCGTACTCGACGAGCACCCGCTTGACCAGTTCGCGGGCATCCGGCTCGTCATCGACGATCAGGACTTTAACGCCCGTCAGCTTCGGCGAGTTCGCCAGGAGGGACGCGCGCGTCCCCGGCGACGTCGCGAGGGTTGGAGCTTCATCCTGGGTCGTCACGCGCAACGGCAGGTGAACGGCGAATAGCGCCCCTTTTCCGGGTCCTTCGCTTCGTGCTGTGATTGTGCCGCCGTGCATTTCCACGAGGCTTTTGACGATGGAAAGGCCAAGGCCCAGTCCGCCATGCTTGCGCTTCGATGATCCGTCGGCCTGGCTGAAGCGTTCGAAGAGATGGGGGAGGAAGTCCGGGTTGATACCCTCGCCGGTGTCTGACACGCTGATCTGCACGTGGGAGTTCACGCGTTCCAGCAGGATGCAGACTTTCCCGCCTTTGGAAGTAAATTTGATGGCATTGGTCAGCAGATTCCATAGCACCTGCTGCAGGCGCGCCGGATCGCCGCTCACTGGCCCGGCATTCGGATCGATCACTTTCTCAAGGCGAATTCCCTTTGCCTCGGCGGCTGGCTGCACCACTTCCAGGGCCGCATGGATCACCTCCGGCAGCTCGACGCGCTGCACATCCAGCCGCACCTTGCCGGAGATGATGCGGCTCATATCCAGCAGGTCTTCGATCAATTGCGTCTGGACGCGCACGTTGCGGTCGATGACGTCGATCCCCTCGGCCACCATTTCGGGATCGTCCTTGCCGCGCTTGAGCAACTGCGTCCAGCCGAAAATGGCGTTCAGGGGAGTGCGAAGCTCGTGGCTGAGGGTCGCCAGGAACTGGTCCTTCATGCGGCTGACGCGCTCCGCCTCCTGCCGGGCGGCGCGCTCGCTCTCCAGCAGCCGCTGGCGCTCGTCGGCGGCCTGCTGCTGATCCGTGATGTCGGTGTTGGTGCCGAACCATAGAAGGATGCCACCCTGTGCATCACGAAATGGCATCGCCCGCGAGAGGTGCCAGCGATACTCCCCGTCGTGCCGCCTTAGTGGGAACGTATCCTCCCATGGCTCCCCGCGGACGACGGCCCCCTTCCATTTTTCCATGACGCGCGGGAGCTCCCCGGGGTCGTGCACCGACTGCCAGCCCCATCCCTCCATCTGCTCCGGCGTCGATCCACAATAGGCGTGCCAGCGCTGGTTGTACCAGAAAATCCAACCGTCGGGTTTGGCCATCCAGGCGAGCTGCGGAATCGAATTGGCCATCGCCTGAAAGCGCTGCTCCCCCTCGCGGATGGCTTCAATCTGGTCGCGGATTTGATATTGGCGCTCGCGTCCGCGGATCGCCGCCTGTACCGCGCTGAGGACCGAGCGCGTGGGCGCTGGGCGCTCCAGGAGTGTTACATTCCGCATGGAGCGCAATAACCGTTCAGCCGCCGGTGAATCGCTTCCGCCGCGCATCATCATGACGACCGGGATTTCCGACCAGGAAGGCTGCCCGTTGAGCGTCATCAGCAACCGGTCGATGCCCGGGTCGTTGATGACCTCTTCGGTCATAAGAATGGCGCCTACGCCGGAGTTGATCTCCACGATCAACTCCCGGATGCTCCCGCAGACGCTGCGCGCGACGCCGCCCTTGCGCAAAAGCTCAGTGGTGATCGCGGCATCCCGGGCGGTGGGCGCGAGGATCAGCACGCGGGTAGCGGGCATTTTGTCCATATCTGCGTTCATGAGAGGATTATTCCTGCGGCGCTTCCTTGAGCTCGACAGGCACGCCGGTAAACAGCCCGCGGAATCGGGTGAGCGGCTCACTGAGATGGATGCCTTTGTGGTCAAGCTTCAGTTCGCGGATGCTTTCTTCGTGGGGGCCGCTCCGTTTCTTGAGCACTGAAATTGCCTTTTTCACTTTCCCCGCATGTTCGAAATAGCGCAGCAGCACCACCGAATCCGCCAGATAACTTGTATCCACGGGGGAGTGCATCGAAGCGCCCATGATGCCGTGCTGCGCGACCACCATGATTGTCGTGACTCCTTTGCGGCCAAGATACGTCAGGAGTTCATGCAGCTGTGCGGTCAGGAAGCGTTCCTCGGGCATCGCGTTCATGTAGCCATTGAGGCTGTCGATCACCACGACGCGCGCGCTATGGACATCCACGGCATCACGCACCAGCGCGCCAAACTCCCCCGGAGACAACTCCGCGGGATCCACCTGCTGCACCTGAACCTGGCCAGCTTCATAGCCCTGCTTGAACTTGATTCCGAGTGCTTCGGTGCGCGCTTCGAGGGTCGCCGTGCTTTCATCGAAGGCGAAAATCACCGCGTGGTCGCCCCTTTCCGCCGCGGCGACCGCATATTGCACGGCGATGGTGGATTTTCCGCAGCCCGCGGGTCCCATGAGGAGCGTGCTGGTCCCGCGATCGGGCCCGCCGCCCAGCAGGGCATCCAGGGCCGTCACGCCGCTCTTGATGCTCGACCGCTCAAAAGCTTCGCTGTGTTCGGCGGCGACAATGCGGGGGTAAACCTGTAGTCCACCATGCTTGATGGAAAAGTCATGATACCCGCCGCGGAACGACGAACTGCGCAGTTTCATCACGCGCAGGCGCCTGCGTTCTGCGCCGTAAAGAGGCGAAAGCTGCTCCAGAGAAATCACGCCGTGGGCGATGCTTTGGAGCTGGAGGTCGGATCCTTCAGAAGTGCCGTCGTCGAGCAGCAGGACGGTGCATTTCTTGCCGGTGAAAAACTGTTTGAGCGAAAGAATCTGGCGCCGGTAACGCAGGGAGCTTTGCGCCAGGAGCCGCAGTTCTGACAGGGAATCAAATACGATCCGCGTCGGCTTGACTCGGGCGACCGCCTCGAGGACCTGCCGGGTAGTCTCCGTAAGCTCCACCTCGGAAGGGTGGTACATGGTCACCTGCGCATCGCCGTCCAGGTCCTTTTCCTGGGCAATCAGTTCCAGGATTTCAATTCCGTCGAGCGACCAACCATGTGAATGGGCGCCCGCGAGCAGCTCTTCACGCGTCTCCGAGAGCGTGATGTAAAGGCATCGTTCTCCCTTGCGGAGTCCTTCGAGCAGAAACTGAAGCGACAATGTGGTTTTTCCCGCGCCGGGGTCGCCATCGACAAGATAGAGTCGATGGGGAATCAGACCTCCGTTGAGGATATGGTCGAGACCGGCGACGCCGGTTCCGGCGCGCGGGAGAGATGCGTCAGCCATATTCAATCCCTTAAGAGCCGCGACTCGCGAACGCCCCACGCGCACAGCGTAGGTCAACTCAAGCCGCCCATGCAAGGTCTGCGCCACCGTAGCGGAGAGGTTACATCTGAGCGCCGATCGCCATTGTGGAAGTTCTACAATCGCGAAAGCGAACTGCTTAATTGCCGGGAATTGAGCGTTTACTGGCCCCTCTGCGCCGAACCCGTGCAGGGGCCAATTGTCTAGGTCAAAATCAGCACGAGCATGATCGCCGCCATGACCGCCATCCCCAGATCTTCGACCAGCGTTACAGTTGTCATGGGGAGTTTCAACACGGTGCCGAGGCAGGCACAGCGGATGGCCTTTTTGTCCAGAAGCGCTCTGAGCACGCCCATGGAGCCCAGAAGCATGAGCGCCATCGTTACGACATTCGTCACAAGTGGGTTAAATCCCGCGACGTATGCAATACCCAGCGCAAGTTCCGCAAAGGGATAAACCCAGCCCCATATGGGAAGCGCCTTTGCAAGCACGTCGTAGGATCGGTAAGCATCCGCAAATCCGCGAAGATCTAGAAACTTAAAAAACGAAAAGACCAGGAAGAATCCGGCCATGAAGTGGCCCATAAGCGCGTGCAGCGAGTAGTCACGTGTCACCAGCGCAATCAAGCCAACGGTCCCCGCGATATAGGCGATGATTAACAGAAGTGGAAAAAGGTTCTCACGCGGCGCCACATCCATGCCGGTGGTTTCGGCCGGGGGACTGGCCGCAGTTTCGCTCAATTGATAATCACCGGCACCCTTGAGCGCATCGTTCAGCAGACGGGTGTCAACGTGCCCTGACATTTCCACGCGAGCCCGGGGCGGCTGCAGGGTGACTTCCACCGAGTTGATTCCCTGGACCTTCCGGAGCGCTTCGGCGACTTTCCTGACGCATCCCTGGCAGTGCATTCCGGCAATGTCGTACGTGTGAACCATGGGCGAGCCTCCACTCATTCTATGCAGTGGCGCCGCTATCGTCGTGAACTCAGAAACGCAAGGGGAGAATCCGGCGCAGTCGCGGTTCGCGGAGAAGAAGGCCCAGCCACACCAGAACGCCGAAGATCAGGGGGAAGTAAAACGGTTCGGAGGCGTGGACGTGGGTGGCGACGGCGCCGCCGAGATACCCGGTGAGGAGGATAGCGCCCAGCGTGGCGGTCTGGGGGATGGCGTAGATGATGGCGCAGATGATTTCGACGATGAGAACAGGGATGGCCGATTCTTTAGGATAACCGTATTTGACCATGCCTTCGGTGACCATCGACGGATTTGTGATGAGGAAGACCGTGCCGAGGCCGGCCATGAAAAGGACGGGAATGGCACTGAGCACGCGGCCGATCCAAACGAGCGCCTTGGACGATTTTGGGGGGGAAGCGTGGGGGGAAGCGTCATCAACAATGTCTGCGTTGGGAGGCGGATTTGTCACGTCGAATTCTCCAAATCACGGAAGTCAAAAAGCACATGGCTCAAAAGGCGGCAGCCAACTGGGCGCGTTGAGTCGATTCAGTCATAGATGGCCGGCCTCCTCTTTGATCATTTACCTTGCGTGGTTGTTGCGGGCGGTCTTTCGACGACGGATTTCATAGCGGCGAGGCCTTTTTCGAAGTCGCCGCCGATCATTTTGTCCATGCTCATGAACAGGCAGAACGCCTTGCCGATGAAGTTGTTGTGGCCGGTCATGGTCCAGGTGACGAGGGTTTTGTCGCCTTGGGGCTTGAAGGTGAAGTCGGTGAGGGCGGTGGAGGCGAAGGGTTTGAGAAATTCAAGATTAACGCGCACGAGGTCGTTGGGCCGGCTTTCGATGATGGTCATGCGGCCTTCGCCGACGTCCTTGTTTCCGACCCAGGAGTAGGCCGCGCCCTTGCCGGAGGTTTCGCCGGAAAATGTGGTTTTCATGTTGGGATCGAGTTTTGCCCAGGGGGACCACGCGTCCCACCTGTGGAAGTCGTTGACCTGCGCGAAAACATCGGCGGGCGGGGCGACCATGGGGAGGGAGCGCGCCACGCGATATTCCGATGGTTGAAGCGCGATGACGATGACCAGGATGACGATAAGCGCCAGCAGGTCGAGGAGGATGAACATGAGGATTCTGCGTTTTTTGCGCTTGGGCGGCGGGGCGGCAGGTTCGGTCATCTTCGATCTCCTTGTGTTCGCGAATGCTGCTTTTTGCTGACGGGATTCTTCTTTTTTTACCACCAAGGCATCAAGGAAAAAAAGCTTGATTACCGTTGAAATTCCTTGGTGCTCTTGGCGTCTTGGTGGCTTAATTGTCCGGATGGGCGCGGCAGGCATGGATGTTACTTGCCGCGGTAGGCGATTTTTCCGCCGACGATGGTGTAGACGATCTTGGTCGAGGGAATTTCGCCGTCGGGGATGGTCAGGATGTCTTTTGATAGAACGGTGACGTCGGCAAGTTTGCCCGGGGTCAGCGAACCTTTGATGGTTTCTTCCTTGGCCGCGTAGGCGGCGGTGAGGGTGTAAGACTTGAGTGCTTCTTCGCGGGTCATGCGCTGATCGGCGTAAAAGAGTGTGCCGTCCTTCAGTTTTCGAGTGACCGAAGCGTAATAGTTGGCGATGGGGCTGATGCGTTCGACAGGAGTATCGGTGCCATTGCTGACAATCGCGCCGGATTTCATCAATTTTTGCCACACATAGGCCCCTTCCTCGGCGCGTTTTGCGCCCAGGCGCGCCATGACGTAGGGGGCGTCGGAGGTGGCGTGGATGCCCTGCATGGAGGCGATGACGCCGAGTTTGCCGAAGCGCGGAATGTCATCGGGATGGAGGTGCTGGGCATGCTCGATGCGCCAGCGGAGGTCCCTGAGATCGGGCCGGGATTTGAAAGCCGCCTCGTAGACATTAAGGACTTCGCGGTTGGCGCGGTCGCCGATGGCGTGCACGCAAAGCTGTACGTTGTTGTCGAGTGCAATTTTCGCGGCGTCCGCGATCTCCGCGACGGGCAGCGTATTTAAGCCGGTGCTGCCGGGCGAATCGGCATAGGGTTCGAGCAGCCAGGCGCCACGCGAGCCCAGCGCCCCATCCATGGTCTTTTTGATGGCTGCGATGGTGAGGCGCTTGTCGCCAAGGCCGACGGCACGGTAGCTGGGGAATTTTGTGCGCAGATTTTCGTTGCTGTCGCGGACCATCACCCACAGGCGGATGCGCAGCAGGCCGTCGTTGAGCGCTTCCTTGAAAAGATCCACGGTGGCAAAGTCGGAGCCGGCGTCCTGAAAACTCGTCACGCCATTGGAAAGCGCCTCATCGACGGCAAGCTGGATTTGATTGCGCGCGGCCGCGCGGCGCTCCTGCGCGTTCCGGCGGTTGCGCCAGTCATAGAGCGCCCTTGAGGGCAGGTTGGAGGCGGTTTCGCGCAGCACACCCATGGGTTTTCCTGACGAATCCTTGAGGATTTCGCCGCCAGCGGGGTTGGGTGTCTGCGGTGTGATTCCAGAGAGTTCCATGGCCTTGGCGTTGACGAAGGTGGCGTGGCCGCTGGCGTGCGTGAGCAGCACCGGATTGTCGGGCGCTGCCTCGCTCAGGGCGTCGTGGAGGGGAAAGCCTTCCACATTGGGCTCGGGTTTGGTGTCCCATTTTTCCTGGTGCCAGCCGCGGCCGAGGATCCAGTCGCCGGGGCGCGCTTTTTTGGCTGTTTCTCCAACCATCGCAACGATTTCATTCCAGCTTTTGGCGTCCATGAGGTCGAGATTGAGCTTGCTTTCGCCGAGGTTCATCAGGTGGCCGTGGCCCTCGATGAAGCCGGGGATCGCCAGTTGTCCCGCCAGGTCCACTACCTCCGTCGCCGGGCCGACCAGCGCCTGGATTTCCTGATCGGTGCCGACGGCCGCGATGGTATCGCCGCGGAAGGCGATGGCCTGGGCCTGCGGCTTGGCGGGATCGACGGTGACGATCTTTCCATTGCGCAGCACAAGGGTCGCGGCCTGCTGGGGAGGAACACCGCCGCGGGGCGTGGCGGCCATGCTCGTGATGATCAGGCCACACAGGCAGAGCATGCATAGCAGGGTCAAGCGCATATAAGCACCTCCAGGAACTGGGAACAAGACGTGCGCTCAGAATTGAACGGTCACCGGCGCGCCGTTGAAATTCACGGTCTTGGTGGCCGGCGCGCCGATCAGTTTGACCTCGATGCGGCGCGCCAGCGGCTCGCGCATCTGGCTGCCGGGTTCGAGGGCGATGGCCAGGGTTTTTGAGCCATCGGTCCAGTTAAACCTGAGGCGCATGGGTTTGCTGGAAAAGGTGACGCCGTCATCCTCGATCATCGTGAACTGGCCGTCCGCGCCGGGGTATACGTTGATCGTCAACGGGTCGTTGGGTTTTTCCAGGGTGTAGTTTTCCTTCGGGCCATGCGGGATGATCGCGCCAGCGCGGGCGTAGAGGGGCATCGTGGAAAGATCGACCGCGCGCGTGATCTCGCGCCCGCCTTCCTGGACATCTCCGGTCCAGTAGTCATACCAGCGGCCGCGCGGCAGATAGAGCTTGTGCTCCGTCTCTCCCTTGGCGACGACGGGCGCCACCAATAGATCGCGGCCCCAGAGATATTCATCCCCCCGCTCCACCGCCTTGGGATCGTTCGGATGATGCAGCCATAGCGCCCGCATGATTGGCATGCCATTTTCGTGGCCTTCGTATACGGCCGAATAGGTATACGGCATCAACTGATAGCGGAGGTCGAGATATTTTTTGCAGATTTCCTCGATCTTGGGATCGCGCTCGGCGCCATTGATGACGCTGAAGCCCCAGGGCAGATGCCGTGTCTGCCACTGCTGGCCGTGCGAACGGAACAGCGGCGTAAAAGTGCTGAACTGGAACCAGCGTGCCCAGAGCTCGCCGGTGAGCTCGCGCGCCTGATCCTGATAGAAACCGCCGGTGTCCGTGCCCCAGTAAGGCGTCCCGCCGGCGGAGATATTCAATCCGAGGGGGACGTGGCGCGCCAGCACATCCCAGCGGGACTTGATGTCACCGGACCACAGAAATCCTCCGTATCGCTGCATGCCCACCGCCCCGGTTCGATGCAGGGCGAAAGGACGCTGGTCTGGATGAAGCATCTGGGGTCCATCCCAGTACATCTGAATCCGTCCGAGCCGCGCTGCGGGAGTGAACCCTTCCCCTTCATCCGGCCACCACGCATCGACGCCCTGCTTCATGATGGGCACGTGCAGGTTCCAGTATTGCGCGACGCTGTTGGCGTCATAGCCGGCATCGGCGGCGATCGGGTCGGTCACCCGCCCGGTAAAGAGCCGCGGTGGATTGGGCCCGCGCGGGGTCACGTGCACGGCAACCTTGAAATGCAGGTCGTGAAATTGTTTTAACTGGGCTTCAGGATCGGAAAATATGGCCTTGTTGAAGGTGAACTCCCCGTGGCCGGTGTTCCATCCGCCCGTCGGAATAAAACCGGTGCCCAGGTAAATGACCATGTCACAGGGCATATTTTTTTCGCGGAAGGTTTTTGCTTCGGTGAGAATCTGCTCCGCCGACGCCAGTTCCCGATGAGACTGGATATAGCCCAGCGACCAGATTGGCGGCAGGGAAGGGTAGCCGGAGATTTCCGCCCACGCTTTCATCAGTCTGGGGGGCGCATCGGCGAGCACGATAAAACAGTCAATGGCCGGCGGCGTGGCTGGCGTTCCGCGCGCCCGGCCTCCGCCACCTCCGGCGCTCCGCAGAAAGACACCCTCTTTCCCGGTCAGATCAAATTCACCAGCGGGGCTATGGACATAGAGGCCCCACGCCCCACTTTCGCCGCTGGGGCTCACCAGCCAGGGGATGCCCAGGTGCTCGCCCCAGTCACCCAGCGGGAAGGAGGGATCATTCCATCCTCCGGCGGCCATGTGATTGATGGCACCGCGACGGTCGTGGGGCTTGCCCCCTTCACCCAACCCAAATAGCGGACCATCCACGAGAAATGACATCTTTCCCGTCGCCGGATCTACGGTGATCTTCTGGCCTGGGCCGCCGATGGTTCCCAGTGAAATGGTCCACGTGGCAGGATCGAAGGACAGTCGCCACTTATCTTGTGTCCAGGAAGTAACCTGCGCCGGAAGCGTGCGAAGGCGGGCTGGCTCATTGCGCCATTTCTGTGGCACGAGCAGCGGTGCATCGGGTGATTCAACAGCCTGCCCCTCCGGATTGAGCGGCAGAAACTGAAAACGTGCGATGCCCTCGCCGACAAAACCGATACGCAGCTCCACGGGCGCGTTGTTGATGCGGAGAGGCGCGCCGTCCGCGGCCGCCGGTTGCTGCGCCTGCGTCCTGACGCAGAAAAATGCGGAGACCGCAAGGCTGCAGAGAATCAGACGTGACTGTTGTCTCATGGGAGGAATCTCCGCAAGGTCAATGGGTGAATCCGGCAGAAGTATAAACGGAGGTGGGACCGGCCGTCGAATGAGCTCAACACAACGGATTGCGCAGCGCGGGGGGTCTCTCCGAATCTGGATATTGCGCGATCATTGCCGCGGCAAATCTGGTACAATGGATTCTGCCATCCGTAATGGTCCGCGTGTGCGGTCTGTCTTTCGCTTTCAAATCGCGATCGTTGGTCATGGATGAGTGAGTTGCCTTTCCTTTGGGCCCCGCGGGGCCCCCTGGAAGCGCCGGGGTATTGATGATGAGCAGTCACATGCAGGAATCCCACAAGGTATCGCCATGGAAGACGCAGGCGGAGGGGGACTATGAGGCTTTTGTGGAACGGTTGTCCGTCAAGGGAAAGGCGGCCGCGGGAAAACATGATGAACTCGCCGGCGCGGAAGGGGAACAGGGTTATGGAGAAATGTGGAAACGGCTGGTGGGGGGGTTAAGCCGGCTGGCGCCGCACGCTTCGGAAATGGCGGGCCATCAGTGCGTCAAATTTCATATCCCGGACGGCAAATACCGGCAGCAGGTATTCGCGCTCGAGGACACACGGCAGGGGACAATCGTCGTCTATCTGCCCGACATTGCAGCCAAGGCGGTTGAAAGAAAACTGCTCCGGCCAGGGGCGACCACAGGCACATATAAACTCGCGAACGACGGCGATGCTCCCCTGGAGCTGGAAGTCATCAACGCCGAAACGCGGGACATGACTGTCTGCAAGCCAATGGTGGGCTGGGGGCGGCGGGCGCTGCGGGCGCACGTCAGCGTGTCAGCCAAGGAAAAGCAGGTGCGCAGTCTGGAAATGCTCTGCGAACTGGCCGCAGAGGCGTGGGCAGCGCAACTGGGGCGAGCGGAAGCTGAACCGCAATCGATGTAAATAATTGAGCAATCCGGGTTTGTACGCGGTAATAGAGTTCTGGCGAACATTCCGGCCACATTTTTTGAAGGAGTTGCTGCATGGGTCGAGGCGACAAGCGGACACGAAAAGGCAAAATCTTTTCCCGCTCCTATGGCAAGCGGCGTTTACGCAAACCAAAAAAGGACCAGACCACCACGCGCAGCCGATAAGCTCGTCAGACGTCTCCGCCGCCGTGTGAGATTCTGGTTAAGACTTCGAGCGAATTAGACGCATCCCCGGAAAAGGCGGCGAATAGAGTCGAGGATGCGACGCGTCGGGTCTAAGATGATGCTTCTCGTACAGGCCCCGGAGAGATGCCCCTGTGCCGGTGCGGCCGATGGCCGCGGTTTTTAATGGATTTTCCCGGAGGTCGATCGTGAGTTCCGATTTACACATGCAATCCGCCGCGGCGGACGCCGCCCCCAAATTCACCAACAGTGACCGATTTCTGCACGCGATCCGCCGGCGCGTCGACGCGTATTTTGAAAAGAGCGGCCGGTCGAGACGCGATTCGCCCAAAATGTATTTCAAGACCGCCACCATCCTCGCGTGGTTCTTCGGCGCGTATTTTCTCCTGCTGTTTCTCGCGTGGACCTGGTGGATAGCGCTGCCGCTGGCGATCATCCTCGGGCTGGCGCTGGCTGCCATCGGCTTCAACATCCAACATGATGGCGGGCACAAGTCGTACTCCAAACGCCAGTGGATCAACAAGAGCATGGCCCTCACCTTAGACCTGATGGGCGGAAGCTCCTACATGTGGGATTGGAAGCACAACTCCATCCATCACACCTATACCAATATCCACGGCCACGATGACGACATTGACCTGGGCTTTCTGGCGCGGCTTTCGCCCCACCAGCGGCGCTTCTGGTTCCACCGCCTTCAGGGCATCTATCTCTGGGTGCTTTACGGCTTCCTGGCCGTCAAGTGGCATTTCTTCGATGACTTTTACCAGATCGCCACCGGGCGCATCGGCGGAAAGCAGATTCCGCGTCCGCGCGGATGGGACCTGGTCGTGTTCATCACCGGCAAGACGCTGTTCTTTACGATGGCTTTCGTCGTGCCAATACTTTTACATCCGGTGTGGGCGGTGCTGGCGGTGTATGCGATTGCATCGTTCGTCAGCGGGATTGTGCTGAGCGTGGTGTTCCAGCTGGCGCATTGCGTTGAGGGGGCGGAATTTCCAGTGCCGGTCGAAACCGGAGACGGCCCGCGCATGCAGACCGGTTGGGCCGTTCATCAGGTGCAGACGACAGTCGATTTTTCCCGCGGCAACCGGCTGATGTCGTGGTTCGTCGGCGGGCTCAATTACCAGATCGAGCATCACCTGTTCCCCAAGATTTCACACGTGCATTACCCCGTCATTTCCAAGATCGTCGAGGATGTGTGCAAGGAATTCGGGCTGCGCTACGCGGCGCATCGGACGTTTCTCTCGGCCGTCCGGTCGCATTATCGGTGGATCACGGAAATGGGGCGGGCGCCGCAACTGGCGGTATGAGCACGGAGGGGGGCGGCGTTCAGGCGGGTTTTTTGGCGCCTTTGGTATAACGCAGGATTTCCCCGTCACCCAGGTCGAGGGGACCGTCGCCGGGTTCATGCGGGTGACGGCGGCGGCGGCGCGGGGGCAGGAGCCGGATGTGATGATGCCGCAGCCAGGGGCGGATGCGCCGGCGGCTTTTAGCAACCATTCCCAGCAAAAAATTGAGTCCCGGACAGATAAGCCGGAGGGCCAGCCACGTGACCGTCACGCCGAGCGCGTAGAAGCTGAAAATCAGGACCGGATCGCCGGCGATGGGTCCCCAATGCCTGACCGGTGGGAAGAGCACAATGATTGCCGGCAGGACAAGGGCGACGGCCGCGCAGAAAAGCCTTGAGGTCCGCGTCGAGGAGGTGATGGGTTTTCCGCGAAGAACGCGAGCGGTGAGGCGCCGTTTGCCGGGGAAATTGATGAGGGCGAAACCAAGGAGGAAGAGGGGAATGCCGCCCGGCCCGGGGATGAGCGGCCCGACGACGAATGCCAGGAGAATAAGCAGCCACCCGATGACGTTCTTCAGGATGAGCCACGCGGGACCATCCAGAAAGCGCTGCCAGCGGGATGAATCGTTTCGGGCCATATGAAGATGCAGCTCATTGCCCATGGTGTAATGGTAGGCGCTCTAGGGCGCTCCTTTCCGCACATTGACGATCGGCTCGCCCGCAGGGATTATCGGCCCGGGAAGGGGGGCTGATTAGGCGGGCAGGATGCAGATAGCAATAACCCGGCCAGTAAGTAAGATTCTATCGCAATGCGAGCTGACGCATTTGCCGCGCGTACGCATAGACGTAGGGCGGGCGATCTCACAGCACGAGACGTATGAAAAGCTGCTTAAATCGCTGGGGGTCGAGGTCCGGCGGGCGGCGGCGGCTCCGGAGATGCCGGATGCGGTATTTGTGGAAGATACCGCCGTGGTTGTGGATGAGCTGGCTGTTATCACCCGGCCGGGAGCCGAATCCCGGCGGGAGGAGACGGCCGGTGTCGAGGCGGTGCTTCACGACTATCGCCCGCTGGCCCGCATCGAAGCGCCCGGGACGCTCGACGGCGGCGACGTCCTGCGGATCGGCCGTACGGTCTATGTCGGACGTTCCGCCAGGAGCAATGATGCCGGCATCGGGCAGTTGCGGCGAAACCTCGCGCCCTATGGATATCAAGTCGAGCCTGTCGTCGTAGAGGGCTGCCTGCACCTCAAGAGCGCAGCGACGCTGGCGGCGGAGGGCTTGATTCTGGTCAACCCGCGCTGGGTGCCGGCGGAAGCGTTCCCCGGCATGGAGCGGCTGGAAATTGACCCGCGAGAGCCGATGGCGGCCAACGGTCTGCTCATCGGAAAGATGCTGATTTACCCCGAAGCATTTCCGCGCACGCGCGAGCGCCTCGAAAAAAGGGGAATCAAGGTGGCGACGGTCGATGTAAGCGAGCTGGCCAAGGCGGAGGGGGCCGTCACTTGCTGTTGCATCCTGATCGACCTGGCGGAGCCGGTATGACCTCGCCGGAATTTTCTGGCGGCCAATTCTTCCGCGCGTTAAGGTTCCCCAAGTCCAGGCAATTTTCTAACGACCATTCTCCATGAAGGGAGTTGTCATGCGGATTGCACGGTTGCTGACGGTGCTGGCACTCTGGGCGGGAGCGGCGGTGATGGTGGGGGGGCTGGCTTCCTGCTGGACGATGGACTGGTCAGAAAAATCAGGCGGAGCGGCCGGCAAGGCTTTCCCCATCATTCAAGGCAAGGAGAAGGAGCAGGTACCCTCCTGGTCGCAGGCCGACATGGACTTTTTCCTGCATGGGTCGATGAGCACGGAAGTCGTCCCGGAGACGGTCTTCAGGGCATTCATTCAGGCGTACCCGCAGATTTATCCGACGAGGGACTTGAGCCATCTGGGTCTCATTCCGGACGGAGGATTCGGGTGGCCGATTGGATTTTCGCGGGGCAAACCGGCGCATCTGGCGGGCCTGCCTTCGGTGGGGATCAATTGCGCGTCCTGCCATGTGACCGAGGTGCGGTCCTCGTCCGGAGGGCCGGGCGTGCGAATCCTGGGGGTGAGCAGCCTCTTCGATGCCGAGGCGTTTTTTAATGCGATCGTGGGCAGCGGATTCCTCAGCGGCGATCCGGCGAACATGAAAAAGTTCATCGCGGCTTATCTGGACACCCAGGACCCGGAAAGAGATGCGACGAGACGCGCCAGCCGTCAAAAGGCGCTCGCCGCCCTTTGGGAAAAACAGCTTTCGCGGATTACTGCGGCCATGAAGGCCGATCCGGTCGGCGCAAATGGCGCCGGGCCGGGCGGCCTCCACCCGCTTTCCGCACGCCAGTTCGCGTTGACAGGAAGCATGCTTGCCGGCGGCTCGGACCCGGACCTGGCGGCTCTTTCGGTCTCGATGCTGAAACTTTTTCACAACATGCGGGCCGCGCTTCACGTGCCCGACCAATTGCCCGAAAAACTTCCGCCATCCTCCGGTCCCGGGCGGAACGACGCCTTCGGGCTGCTTTCTCTGGGCCTCTTCCATGAAATTCAGCCTTATGCCCCGGTGAAATATGGACTGGTCTGGAACGTCGAGCAGCGCAAGTATGTGCATTGGGACGGAAACACACGTTCTCCCATAGCGAGAAATGTCCTGGCGACCGTCGGCCTGGGCGCGCCGCTGATTGACAAAAAGGGAATCTTTGATTTTCAACTGATCAAGCGGCATACGCAGCTTTCAGAAGCGATCGCCGCGCCCGCGTACCCCTTCCCCATCGATCGCGAAGCCGCCAAACGCGGCGCGCTGCTGTATCAGGCGGCCTGCGCGTCCTGCCATAACGGGGCGGAGGACGACAACCGGCTCTATTCGCCGCAGTCTGTCGGGACCGATCCGGTGCGCGCGACGGCCTTCACGCAGCAGGGGGCGGACCGCTTCAATCAGTTCCTCGGATCGCTGGAATCCGAAGGATACGTGCCGCCGACCGAAGCCGGGATCCGCTCGACGCAGAAATACTGGTCGCCGAGCCTGGCGGGGGTCTGGGCGCGTTCGCCGTATCTGCACAATGGCTCGGTGCGCACGATGAAGGAGTTGCTCTCGCCGCCGGCGCAGCGGGCCGTCACCTTCCACCGCGGCTCGCGCATTTTCAACGAAAAAGAAATGGGCTACACCGACGAAGGCTCCTATCTCCTCGACACAAAGTCTCCCGGAAGCTCCAATGTGGGCCACGAATACGGCACCGCGCTGACCGATCCGGAAAAGCGCGATCTGATGGAATATCTCAAGAGCCTTTGAACCCAGAACGCACATGCCGATGCGGGCTTCGCCCTTGCTTTCCGGCTTTGCCGGAGTAGACTGCGCAGCAGCTATTCCCGGCATTTCAGCCCTGCGCTTTCATGTCCATTTCGACGCGCGGGCCATGCGCCGGCCGGCCTTTCAGGAGACCCCAGATGATGTTTCGACGTCTCTCCCTGGCGCTTGGATTGTTGATGCTCCCGCTCCTGGCCCGGGGGCAGGCGGAGGTGCCGGCGTATCAGACGAATTTTCCGCCCGAGGAGTTCAAGGCGCGCTGGGCCAGGGTGTTTGAACAGATGGGGCCGGGAATTGCCGTCGTCCAGGGGGCCGCCAGCGCCCGCGGGTTCAATATTCCGCGGCAGACCAATGAGTTTTATTACCTGAGCGGCATTGAGACGCCGCATTCGTACATCATTCTCGACGGCTATGCGAAGAAAGTGATCATCTGCCTGCCTCCCCGGAATGCGGCGCTGGAAGCGGCGGAGGGGCGCGTGCTGGCGGCTGAGGATACCGAGCTGGTCAAGCGGCTGACGGGCTGCGACGATGTGTGGTTCACGCGTCAGCCGGGCGCGGATGGACGCGGACGCGGGCGTGGGCGGGGCGCGGCGACCGCCGCAAGTGCGCCGGCAACCGCCACAGCCCCCGCGTCCCCGCGCATTTCGCCCGAGCGCGTCATGACCCCGGAGAACATGGCGCGCCTCTTCAAAGGTTCGCCGATCATTTACACGCCGCAGTCTCCCGCAGAAGGCGCCGAGGAGAGTCGCGACACGCTGCGGGCGGCCAATTCAAACATCACGCGCGATCCGTGGGACGCCCGCCTATCGCGCGAGGCGAACTTCGTGGCCATCCTTCAAAAACAATTCCCGACCGCTGACGTCTACGACTTTTCACCGATCCTCGACAACCTGCGCTCGATTAAGAGCCCGCGCGAGGTCGCGGTGATCCGCCGTGCGTCGCAGATCGCCGGCCTCGCAATCGCGGAGGCTATGCGCTGCACCAGGCCGGGCGTATTTGAATACGATCTGGACGCGGCAGGGCGGTATGTCTATCTGATCAACGGCTCGAAACTGGAAGGATATCGCTCGATCATTGCCGGCGGGACCACCAACATCAACAACATGCACTACTTCCGCAACAGCGCCAAATTGCAGGATGGCGATCTGGTCCTCATGGATTACGCGCCCGACTACTGTTATTACACCAGCGACGTGACCCGGATGTGGCCCGTGAACGGCAAGTTCCAGCCGTGGCAGCGGGAACTCTTGCAGTTCACGCTGGAATACCGCAACGCGATCATGAGCCGCATCAAGCCGGGCGTAACGCCCATCGCGATCCAGGCGGAAGTGCGCCAGGCGATGGAGCCGGTCTTCGCGCGTACTAAATTTTCCAAGCCCATTTACGAAGCCGGCTGCCGCGCCCTTGTCGAGCGCGGCGGGGGGGTCTTCTCGCACACGGTGGGGATGGCCGTGCACGATGCCGGCCGCTACAACCAGCGCGAACCGCTCAAGGTCGGCATGGTCTTTTCCATCGACCCGCAGCTCCGCGTGCCGGCGGAAAATTTATATATCCGTTATGAAGATGTGGGCGTCGTGACAGAGGCCGGGTTTGAGAATTTCACGGACTTCCTGGCGTCGGAGCTCGATGAGATCGAAAAGACAGTGGGCACTGGCGGAATCGTGCAGAAGTTTCCGAAGATTTCCGAAGAGGACGTGTTAAAGATGCCCAACGGGCGGGCGCCGGGCCTCTGGCCGCAGGTGAAGTGACGTGGGACTTTGTCCAAGTCCATGCAATTTGATTCTAAGCATGGATCAATAGCGAAATCTCCGCCGGCAGGTGGTCGGCAACGCCGGTGAGCACGTCTCCGCGCAGCGCACGAAGGAGCGCGGCCTGGCGGCTTACCCCCATCAGCACCGTCTCGACGTTGTAGGTCGCCGCATGGTCGAGAATCGCGTAGGCGACGTCCGGGCTCACCACGTAATTCGGGATCATCTCTACGCCCGCACGGCGGCAGGCCTCGGCGGCCCGTTTGAAAACGTCACGTGCCTCCGGGTCTTCCTCAATGGTCATCGGCGGAGTCCCCCCCATCGTGATGACGTTGATCTTTCGGACGAAAAGCACCATCAGAATTCCATTCATTCGCCGCGCGTAGGTGACGGCAAAATCAATGAGCGCCTGTCCGCCGCGCGTCGCGACCAGCACCTTGGGTTTGGACATGTCGAGTTGCTCGGGGGGCGTCGCCAGCTCCGTCAGCTCGGGCTCGACGGTGGCCGGCCTCCGTGCCTGTGCCGCCCGCGCGGCGCGTGCCGGCAGATAGCTCCTGGTCAAATACCGCGCCCCCAGTCCCAGCGTCAGCACCCCCAGCGCAAATATCAGGGCGGATGGTTTTCCGACGCACAATGTCAGCTCAATGGCCACCATGACAGATGCGAGCAATCCCATGCCGGCGCGTTCATACAGTTTCAGCGGCATCTGCCGATTGGCACAGCAGCTCCCGAGATTGATCGCAATCGCGCCGACCACCCCGATGGCATACAACCCGGCCAGCAGGTCCAAGTCGCCGGTCACCAGTAAAATCAACGAAGGAAGGGCGACGGCCGCCACGAGCGTGCGCGAGGGAACTCCGAAAAGATTCAGCTTCAACAGTGATTTGGGCAACTCCGTGTCGCGCGCCATCACATATTGAATGCTGACCATGTCCGCGACCGCGGTGTTCACCGCACTTAGAAGCAGCAAACCAAACACAATGCCGCACACCCACGCGAAGGGGCGACCGACGAACTCTTTCGCCATTACCCAGAGCACCCGGTTCTTCGCGTCCTCCTGGTCGGGAGTCAGCGCGAGGCGTTCGTGTTCCCTGATCGTTGCTTGGGAGTCCTGCCATTGGGGGTGGGCTTTCTCCCACGCCCGGGCATGTTCCTCCTGAGCCGCCAGTGTCCGATGTTCGGGTGAGGAACCATCCGCGAAGTACCTTGCTGGGAGCGCGTTCATCGCGACGGCCAGGATGACATTAAAAAGCACGACCTCGACAAGAACCGGCCAGATTGCTTTTGCGCTGGTGCGTGCCACCGGCGGCACCATGATGCCGGTCATGTTGGCGATGGCTTCCACACCCGAGAGCGCCAGCACGACGTTGACCAGATTGTGCCAGATATGCCCGGCGGTTCCCTCAGGTCGATGAATGGCAGCCCATCCGCGCGACAGAGCATTGATTGACTCATGCGGGACGAGCGACGCAATCGTGAGCACGATGGTGAGAGCCAGCGTACCCAGGCCGACGACCAGTGCGAAGGTCCCCGCCTTTTTGGGCCCGATGAAATTGATGGCGCCGACGAAGAAAATGCCAAAGATGGCAAACGCGCGCACCCACCATTCAGCCGTTTCGGCGTGCGTGGTCATGCCGGTCCAGAGCACCAGCTCCCTGATCTGCAGGTAGTGCATGCCGTCCATCGCAGAGAGCGCGGCGGTCACGATGTAGTCGGCAAACAGGAACAGCGCACCGACGACCGCCAGCGTGCGGCTCGTGTGCCGCGCCGCGGAGTAGACCCCGCCCCCGTCCGGATAACAGCGGCACACGATGGTGTAGGCCCATCCGACGGCCGCCACTAGCGCGCACACGCCCGCGACGAACCAGAAGCTGGCATGTTGCGCGTAGTAAACCGCCAGCCCGAGCACGTAAAAACGGCTCGTGCCCCAGTCGCCGTAAAGCATCGGGCCGGCGTGATACCATTTAAGTTCGCGCGGACGTTCCGTGTGGGAAATGAGCATGGCGCAGCCAGACGCAAAGCGCCCGGCCGCAACCGCGAGACCGTGGCTTGGAACGCGCGCGCTTCGGGCGCGCGCCGCCAGAAGGCGCGCCACGGTTCAGCGATTGAAACTCGGGGTTCTGCGTCTACCTTTCAGCGTTCGCCTGCGAGGTTAGCTGACGGGCTCGGATGCGCTGTTCTCCGTTCGCGGTGTCCCGCGAATTAGCCCCTGCTTGGCGGATGGACTCCGCCGCGCATCAGGGCGGCCACTCGCCGCCTCGTGGGTTCCCCGCTGCCGGACCTTGCATCCGGCATTCGGCACTTTCAGCGAATACAAAGGTTGACATTAACGTTCGCACTGTCAAAGTCAAAGTCGATGAGCATTGCGGGATACGGACAGATTTATAACTATAAAACGAACAAGACCTTACGCACGTATTAATTTTTGCGAGCAGGCGGAGAATCGTTCACGCGTTCGACGGAACCAGCGGCAGCCAGTGGTATGCCGCCGCTTGGGCCAATAAGGCGCAGAGATTTCCCGTCGCGTGCATGGCCATGGGAACGAGAATGGATCCGCCGCGAAGAAATGCCCAGCCCAGGATAAACCCGGCGACTTGATTGTCGAGCCCGGGGTTGCCGCCCAGGATGTGCGCCAGCCCGAAGATCAATCCGCCGGCAATGATCGTTCCGCGAAAGCCCAGCAGCGGAAAGACGGCGACGGTCAGCAACGCGCGATACAGCACTTCCTCGTAAAGCGGCGCATGAACGCACGCCCAGAGAATTGCATCAATACTCAAGGGCGCTCGCGGCATGTGCCGCAGTTCCATCTTTCCCGTCGAAAGCCACACGATGCCCACCGCCGCCAGAAGAAGAGCACCCAGGATGAGGCCCGTCCACAGCGTAAACCGACACCAATAAAGCCAACCTTTGTTGGGTGAAAGCCTCAACCCCAGCAGTGGCAGTTGTCCGTTCTGCAGACAAAGCACGCCGAGCAAGCCGGCCAGCGGGAGAAGGTAATCAAAGTAAGGGATGTCATAAGACCGCGCCCGCATGGTGCGCAGGACAATTTCCGCGCCGAGCACGGTTGCGGCGATCAGGCGCGTAACCAGCAAAATGTGCTGCGAAGGGATTCGGGGCCAGGATGCCAAGTCAGACTCCCTTTGGGTGTTGATCCGGCCACAACGGCCAGTGTCTGTGGATGTCGAAGGTGCGTCCGCCGTGAAGAGGCCATTCATAAGGGCAAGCGGAGTACGGGGCACTTTTTCATTCGCCGGTACCGAACAACTTCACTCGCAGTGCTTCATGGTTGCTTCGCGAAACTCGCCGTCATGAGAACCCAGGTATTCGGGTCGAGAGTAACCTCAACCGGCTCAATGTCCGTGGGGATTTCCAGGGAGTATTTTCCTTCTGTCATCTCAATTTTTTTGATGGCAGTTGCGCCCCCGGTGGTGACGGCGATTTCGATCGGCAGCCGATAGGTTTCGCCCTGCTGTGTTTGCGCCAGTTCAATCACGAGTTTCTTACTGGGGGCATCGAAGCGCCACGTGCCTTCGACGCGCGGGTTTCCTGCGCGCTTCAGCCACTGGTCGAAGAACCACTGCAACTCGCCCTGTTTCTTCCCGGCCGCAGTTTCCATGATCTTGCGGAGACCGTCCGTGGACGCGCTGCCGTTGAAATACGTCTTGTAATAATTCCGGATGCCCGCGTGAAACGCGTCCTCTCCAATAAGGCCGCGCAGCATGTGCAGCGTCCAGCCGCCCTTCTGGTACACCATGTTGTTGAGAATGCGCCGGCCGTCCGCGACCTTGTTGTGGATCACCGGCAACTGGGGATTGGCCCGCAAAACGGTGTCGCGGCTGCGGCGGACTCCCGCCAGAAACGCATCCCGGCCCTGATATTTTTCCGTGTACATCAGCGTGAAATAAGTCGCGAATCCTTCGCTGAGCCACACGTCGTCCCAGTCGCTCTCGGTAACGCAGTTGCCGAACCACTGATGGGCCGTTTCGTGCGCCACCAAGCCCGCGAGGCGCTGTGGATTCAGGCTGCCGTCGCCGTAAAAAATCGCCGAGGCGTGCTCCGTCCCGCCGCCGATGCCGAACGCCTGGACATGCGCCAGCTTTTCGTAGGCAAACGGCCCGACGTAGTCGCTGAAAAACTCGATCGCCTTACGGCCCGCATCTTCAATGGGTGCGGTGAGTGTTTCCTTCTCCTGCGGATAAACCCAGACGGACTGCTGGATACCCAGGACTTTCCCCGTTTCAGTCATGCCGAAATTGGCGACGCCGACGGCATTGAGCCAGGTCGCGATCGGGACGGATTGCTTCCAATGTGTAAGGCGCTTGCCATCAGTTTCTTTCTCATCGAGCTTCAGTCCGTTGGAGATGACCTGGAACCTCGCCGGAGCGGTGACGATCATTTCGCTGGTGGCTTTGTCATAAGGGTGATCAATGCACGGGAGCCACTGGCGGGCGCGGTTCGGCCAGTTTTCGCTGAACAGGACGCGGTCGCCGTGTCGGTTGTCGCCAATATGCAGGCCCGCGTCCGCGATGCCTTTGTACACGATGGTAAACTGCTGTTTCTGCCCGGCTTTCGAAGGTTCCGCCAGAGTAATGCGGAGCTGATTGTTGGAGTGGTTGAACGTGAGGGGCTTGCCGCCGGACGTGACTGCGGAAACTGTCATGCCATGATTGTTGGCGGTGGGGGAGGTCAGATCGAGGAAGAACTCCGCGGCGCCGTTTTGCGTGAAGAGCAGATCGACGGTCGCTTCGCCGGAGAGTTCCTCGAGGTTCTCGGAAAAGGACAGGCGCCAGACGTAATGCTGCGCGTCGACGGCGGGCTGCCGCGGAAAGGCATCCGCGAGCGTCGATGCGCCAATGACCGCAATCAGCACAGCGGCCGCAACTCCGCGCGTTGCGAGCCCAAGTCTGGCCATCGGACGCCTCCAGAAGCACTCAAAACGCGCATAACGCATCATGTGCAGAGAGGGGCAACTTAGTCGCCGCCCGCATGCTGACCAAAAGAATGCGAACAAGGTTACCGCGCCGTAACGCTCAACCGCCGCTCTTTTTTTTCCAGATAAGGAATCCCACCAGACCGATCAGCGCCACGACCGCCGCCCACGAATACCAGGGTAATTCAAACATTAGCTTTCTCCTAAAAAAACCAGGCCACGCCGCCTGTAAATCGACGGATCAGTGCGTTTTGACCCCGAACTTCGCCGGATCGGCCGCCAAAGCCTTGAGATATTTGTCCGGCTCCTTCTTAAAGGCCTCTTCGCAGGCCGGGCAGCAGATGTGATACACCTTTCCCAGGTGCACAAAGGTCTTGTCGCTGACCGGATCTTCCGGCATCACGATGCATTTGGTGTTTCCAACGTCCTGCAAGCCCGCTGCATCAATTTTCGCGGAAATACCGGCCAACTCGCTGGCCGATGCGGGGGTACAACAGTCGTCCCCCGCCGCATATATCTGGCCCGACCCGCCATGTCTTCCCGAGCTACCCCAGCCGGCCATGTAAACGCTGCCGCTGAGGGAAATTCCGCACATTGCCGCCACCGCATATCTGAGCATGAGCCGCCTCCTGAGAACCAAGACGGGCGACATTGTATCCGAACTGCGTATTTTGCCAATCTCCACCCCTCTAATACCTGGCACTTCAAGTTTATGGTGTGCGCCCCGTCGTCCTCAGGTGTTCTTTTAACATCACATCCAGAATGCCGTTGATGAAATTCCCCGAATCCGCGGTGGAAAACTCCTTTCCCATGTTGATCGCCTCATCCAGGACCACCTTGGGCGGCGTCCCGGGATAATTGATCATTTCCCACGCCGCAAGCCGCAGAACGCTCCGATCCACCACCGCCATTCGATGAACCGGCCACTTTTCCGCGATGCGCCCCATCCATTCATCCGCCGTCGGACGGAAGTGCCAGGCGCTCTTGGCCATGAAGTACGCGATCTCCCGCACTCTCGGGTCGTCGGTCGCCTGGTCGATGAAACCCTGCAGCCCCTCTGCCCCGGCGCTCAAATAGGCATCTCCCTGCACATCCAGCTGATACAGGCCCTGCAGGGCGATACGCCGTGCCTTGCTTCGTTCATGAATCATTGCAGGCTCGCACTAAAAAAGCCGGCGATGGCATTGCCGGTGCGATGGGTACGTTGCATTGCGCGTTCAGATCTCTCTCGGAAATACCGGTCCGGGCCCCGTTCGTCAAAACCCCTTCAGTCACCGCCCCTGATTTTGGCCAGCACATTGGCCGCCGCAATGGCGGACTGCGCCGCATGCCAGCCGGTGTTCCCGTTCTTGAGCCCGGCCCGGTTCAACGCCTGCTCCAGGGTGTCGGCAGTAATGACCCCGAAAATTGTCGGCACACCGGTTTCCAGCCCCGCCTGCCCCACGCTGCGGCTCACGTGCCCCGCGACATGATCATAGTGATCTGTTTCGCCGCGGATCACGCATCCCAGGCAAATGACCGCCGCGTGCTTTCCACCGCGACCCAGTTCCTTCGCCGCCAGCGGTATCTCAAACGCCCCCGGGACCCACAATTGCGTGATCTGGCTCTCTTTTGCGCCATGACGCAGCAGACAGTCGACCGCCCCCTCCGCCAGTTTGGAAGTGATAAACCGGTTGAACTCCGCGACCACAATCGCAAACCGTTGCGAAGGCCTCACGACCAGATCACCTGTAACCGACTCGACCATCTACAATCCTTTTCCTGCCAACTGGCCGCGAAAACCCGCTTTTTTTCAGTTTACCCGTTTTTTAACCCCCAAACCATTGTCCCGCACCCGCGCACGGGGCCTCTTGCAATCCGCGCCGAAAAATCGCACTCTCTACGAACCATCCCGTTTCGCGGAAAAAACATATGCGGGAACAGCACCATTACATCGTGACCATCGGTTTTCGAGCCAAGCCCGGCAAAGCCGCCGAGCTGGAGCGCGAACTGCGAAACCGGGTTCCCATCTCCCGGACGGAAGCCGGCAATCTCGATTATCGCCTCTACCGCTCAACCTCTGACGACCACCGCTTCTTTCTGTTTTCCCGATATGCCTCCGAAAAATCATTCGATGTGCATCTTTACCAGCCCTATTCGCTCTCCATGCTGGCGGAACTGGACGAATTGCTCGCCGAGCCGCCCAGAATTGAAACGTATGAGACAGTGTTAGGCTAGCGGTCTCGCATTTGCGAATCTTGCATTCCAATAGGCAAGTGCGAACGCAGAGGAAAAAAGGCGTGGGAAAAAAGCGAGGGCGACGGGGCTCGAACCCGCAACCACCGGATCGACAATCCGGTACTCTAACCAATTGAGCTACGCCCCCGGTTGCGCGACCCGTATTTGTACTTTACCGCGCCTGCGCATGTCAAGGCAGATGCTTGGCACCGGAACGTCAAACCGGTATAATTCGCGACTCTCCTCACCGGGCCGGGGTCACAAGCGGCGCAACGCGTCCCCCTGAGAGCTCCTGGCACCGCGTCCATACGCGGGCCGAAGAATCGGCGGTCGCCGGTTCGCGGTGAATTTTCGGAGGCACTTTCGTGCCCAAAATGAAAACCCACAAGGGAATCAAGAAGCGCGTCAAAGTCACCGCTACCGGCAAGGTGAAGTTCCATAAGCACAACAAGGGACACCTGTTGTCGAATAAATCCGGCAATCGCCGGCGCAGGCTCCGCCGCACCAAGACGATGACGGGTCCGTTTGCCGACAAGATGATCGTGCTGCTGGGCCCCGGCGCCCGCTGATTTGTCCCAACTAATGAATCGCAACTAACAACCCAATCCATATTCACTGGAGGTTCTCATGCCACGTGTACGGATCGGCGCCGCCCGAAAGAAGCGGCACAAACGTCTTCTGGAGCGCGCCAAAGGCTTCGTCGGCGGGCGCAGCAAGCTGTATAAAACCGCACATGAAACGCTTCTGCGCGCCGGCAACCACCGCTTCAACGACCGCAAACTCAAAAAGCGCGAATACCGGGCGCTCTGGATCACCCGCTGTTCCGCCGCCGCCGAGGCCCGCGGCCTTCGCTATTCGCAGCTCATCAACGGCCTGCTCAAGGCGAAGATCACGCTGAACCGCAAATCACTCAGCGAGATCGCAATTGCCGACCCCGCCGCTTTCGACCAGATCGTTGCTAAGGCGAAGGAAGCCCTGGGTGTGAAATAACAAAGCCGGCGATGGCATCGCCGGAACGTTCAAAAAAAAACAAGCGCTTCTGGCCGGGAAAGAATTTCCCGGCCTTTTTTATGCACCTAAATCAGGCCCGCGCGCTTGCGGATCAGCCACTCGGTCGTCGCCAGCAGCAGCACCAGCACCAGGGCAAATGGCTTGTTCCACAATTCCTCCGACTGGCTGTGAAGGATTGGCATCGAGCGGTCCGGTATCTGCTTCATCAGGTTGCCGCTGTCGTAGGGGCGCAGCACGGCGCCGCGGGTGCGCGAGGCGATGGTTTCAAGTGTCTGCACGTCCGCCGTGAGCGCTTCCTGCTCGCGCTGCGGCTGTTCGACGTGTAATTCGAGCGCTGCGGCATCAACCGGCAGCGCGCCGGGCTTGACGATCAGCCGGAATTCACCCAGTTGCCTGGCGGTGCTTGAGCCTTCGAGCCGTTCCAACGCTCCATCGCGCTCGGTGTTGGCGGAACTGCGAATCAGCGTGAGCGTGTCTACCGTTCGCCCTTCCTTGTCGACCAACATGACGGGGACTTCCGCGGGCACCTGGGCCGTCAGCGTCGGGTCTTTGACATTGAGCGTGACTTTGATCTCGCCGCCGATCTCGACAGTCGCGCTTTCCGCGATCAATTCGAGGCGTTTGCTCCGCCCCAGCGCTTTATTTGCACAAAGGAGCCGGCACATCTGCAGCCAGTAACTCTGAAACAGCGGCTCACCACTGTACCGCCGCCACCGCCAGGTGTCGCAATAGGCCGAGAAAATCACGGGCCCGGCGCCGTACTGCCGCATCACCAGCATCGGGACGAGATCTTTTGGATCCGATTTACTGAGCAATTCCTTTACCACGGAAATTGAGGCGAGCTGCGTCATGATTTGCCGCAAGGGGTCCGCATCCGTCCGGTAGCGCATTGCGAGTACGATGGCTCCCGGCTTGAGCCCGCGCACCCGTTTGAACCAGAACATGTCCGGCATCTTGATCATCTCGACCAGATTTTCATCCGGTTCATCGAAAAACCGGTAAAGATTGGTTCCCCCGCCCGCGGTGGAGGGGAGCACCTTGTAGGCCAATGTGTCTGTGGACTGCAGGATGCGCGCTCGCGGGTCGATTTCATCGGGCGTCACGGGCAGCAGCACTTCCAGCGCGGATTCGCGATAGGTTTCCGGGTTATAACTCGGCCCCGAAATAAACCCCACGCCCCCGCCGCCGGTCTTCACCCACTCGACGATCAGCTTCTGCTGCGTGGGGGAAAAATACATCGGCTCCACGTCGCCAATCAAAAGCACATCGTACTTCGCCAGGTCCTTGGCGTTGTCCGGAAAGTGCGCCAGCGCTCCGGGAAAAATCTCCTCGCTGGTTGTCTTGTCAAACGCGGGCGGATCGGCATCCTGCGTGAATGCTTCGTCCGCCGTCGCCAGCAGGGTCGAGAGATTCACTGTCGGCTCGCGGATCAGTTCGCTCTTGAGATAGCGATACTCCCACCGCGGGTAACCCTCGACATACAGCACGTTGATCTGCGTATCCAGGACGGTGACCGTGCCGCCCCGCTCATTGTCCCGCAGGGTGCGTTCCTCGGGCACTCCTGCGCCTTCCGGCTCGACGCGCGCCACCAGGTCGAACGTTTCCGCGCGGTCGGAATTGGTTTTCTTAAGACGCACCGGAATATCGAGGTCCACTGCCTGCTTTGTCGGATCGAGCGCCACCTCTTTGGTCGCAAGGGGCGCCGAGGCGTCGATACTTCCGTCCGGCGACTTCCGGAAGATGCTGACGCGCGCCTTCACCGGCTGCGTAATGCCGGAGGCCGTCACATGCACACGCGCCGACACCGGGTCCCGCGAAAAAGTGCTTTTTGGAAGCTGCGGCGGAAGAATCTTCAGGTTGAATGGCTCTTCTTTCTGTCCAAAGGACAGCGCGAAGACCCTGGTATCGGCCTGCGCCGCCATCGCCGCGGAGCGGTCCGGGCGCGAGCCGCGCTCCGTCGTCTGGCCGTCGGTCAGCAGTACCATGGCGCTCAATCGCTGTCCCTGCACGCGCTCCAGGATGTCGCGCATGACCGAGGGAACGTCGGTGATTTCTCCGGTCGGCTTTTTGCCGCGAATCTCGGCGACGCGCGCATCGACGTCTCCCGCCCGGCTGGCGACGCCCAGAAGCTCCGCGCGCGATGAACCGGTGAAGAACATCACATCCTGCGTGTCCGTCAGGTCCCGCAGCCATTTTGCGTCCGAAAGAGTCGCGGTCGCCAGTTCATACCGGTTGATGCGCGCCCGCCGTTCGGCATTGGCCCCCGCTTCGGTGGAAGGAACGGTTGCGACGAATTTTATCTTGTCCGAAACTTTTTGCGAATAAGAGCGCATCTCCTCATCCATTGTGTACGGATCTTCCAGCGTCATCGACGCGGAGGTATCCACCCACACCGCCACCACGCTCCGCAGCGGCTCCTCATGCTCCATCACCAGTTGCGGGCGACACGCCAGCAGCAATACCACCACCAGAAGCAGCGCCCGCACGATTCCCATGACGCGTCTTCTCCCGGGCGACGCGGCCTGGGGCAGGTACGTCAGATATCCAATCGCCGCCAATGCCAGGGCTCCCAGCACAATCAGCGGGAGATTGTCGTACACAAACGAAAACCGTGTGCCGCGCCCGATGTGGACGTCCTTAAGCGAGAACAGAAAATCGAGGATGCGGCCGATCGTGAGCCCCTTTATCGATAAGTCGAAAACGCCAGCGCCAGGATCGTCTCAAGCAAAAACAGCCCCAGCGCCGCGGCCAGAAGCCTCGGGCCAAGCCAGGAATGGCCCGCATCGGCGCTGTTCGCGCTCCAGGCAGCGAGAATGGGTTGTTCCGAAACGGACTGAATATCGGCGCCCAGCGCCGCGGCCATCTGCGCTCTATCCACCGGACGGATGTCCGCCTCGCGTCCCTCCACGTTCACCGCCACCACCGGCCGCTGATCGCCGGAATTGGGCGTGCCTGCCCCCGCGACGGCCAGCTCGCCGCTTTCGAGGATCGTACGCCCGTCTTTCAGGCTGGGCGTCAGCCAGATCTGCTCCTCGCGCGACCCGCCGCTGATCGTCCATGGGCCGGGCGCCGCGATCTCGGCCGGGAGTCGTATTCTGCTGCCCACTTCGAGAGTCAGGCCCGCCCCCGCGTTCAGGGTGTCGCGCCCCAGGGTGTAGAGCGTCAGCTCATAGATGAACGGCGCAAAGGAGGGCTTGGCGCCGAAGTTGTTCCATGAATTCTGCGCGGAAGGGTCCGCCGAGGCGGTGCTGGCAAATTGAACGACTTTCCCCTTTCGCACTTCTTTTTTGACGACGGCCGCGTCGCCCGGGGTGCCGTCTGGCTTGGCGAAGCGAAGGATGGTTTCGACGCTGCCGTCCGCGGGCACGCCCAGCTTGAGATATTGCGTGATCTGTACGAGGTCGATGCCCACCTTCTTGCCGTCGCGGATGTCTTTGCGCCATTCCGCGAAAACAGGATGGCGGTAATCCTCGGGCGCGAACTTGAATCCTCCCGTCACTCTCTGGGCAGCATCGGCGGCATCCATCTTCACCAGCTGGCCAAAAGTCGCCGGCAGCAATTTTGCGCCATTTTCGCCGAAAGCCTCGTTTATCGCCGACGCAGCGGTGCGGTTGCCCGGAAATAGGATGAGCAGCCCGCCCTCCTCGACGTAGCGTTTGATGCTTTCAATCATCGGAGGGGCGGGCGCCAGCGTGTCCGAGAGAATAATAGCGTCATACGCGGTGATCGGCGTCGTCGGAAACTCAAGCTCCGTGACGACTTTTGTGGTGAAGATGGGACGCGAGGCGATGTCCCGCGGTAGGCTGTACGCCGCCGCCAGATACACCGTGCTGTCGTTGGACGTGCGTCCACCATCGCCTGGACTGCCATCGACCAGGAGCACGGGAATTTCCTTGCGCACGTTGACCATGAGCCGCCGCGTATCGTCGGCGGGCAGGAGGTCGCCGGGCAGCCGCGCCTCGACGAGATGCCTGCCGACCGTGGGGAACGTCAGGCGGGCGCTCGCCGTCTGGAAGGCCCCCGCTTCGGCCCGACTGACCTTCACGGTCGCCTGTGCCAGGCCGTCGAGCGTGATGACCACCGACACATCGAGCTGGGGCATTGCCGAGGCGTTGAACAGTTCAAAATCGAGATCCACCGGCGCGCCGACCACGGCCGCCGGCTGCCGCGCGGTCAGACCCGTGACTGCAAGGTTGGACTGCTCGCGCGTGCCCAGGGGAATCACACGAAAATCCGTGGCATGGGCGATCGCGCCCTGGGCCGCCTTCCTGAGCCGCTCACCGTCGAGGCCCTCGATGCGGTTGTCGGCGCCCGCGCCGCGCTTGGGATCGTGAATCGAGCTGTTGGAAAAATCCGTCAGCAGCAGGAGCTGACGGCCGCGGGTGGTAGCCTCGAGATCGGCCAGCACCTGCCGCGCGCGGTCAAAGGCCGCCGGCAGATCGGTGGCGGCATCGCTCAGGCGCGTCGAAGCAAGTTGCGCCAGAACGGCTTGTTTGTCCGAAGTGGGTTTGGCGGAGGTGTCAGCCGCGCCGCCGGTGCTGGCGCGGATGAGCATGACTTTGTCACCGGAATTGAGCGTGGCGAGGTAATCACCGATGAGCCGCCGGGAGCGCTCGAAGGCGCTCATCCCGCCGCCGGCGCCCGCTTCCTGCTGATATCCCATGGAGTACGAATCATCCCAGATGATGACGACCGCGCGCTGCTCCCCGCCAAACGCGGCCAGAACGGTATTCTGCAGAACCATCTGCGCGATCCCCGCCGCGATGATCAGGATGGCAAGGCACCGAATCGCCAGGAGAAGCAGGCGCTGGAACCGCAGCCGCCGGGCATTGCGCCGCTGCGCCGCGAGCAGCCAGTCCATCGCTGCCCACACCACAATGCGGAATTTCCGCTTGTTTAATAGGTGAATAATGATCGGAATGGACGTAGCCGCCGCCCCCGCCGCCATAAGCCACGGCGTGATAAATCCCAGAGCCAGGATATGGGATACCGAGGCCATCAATGTCTCTTCCTCAGACAGCGGAGAAGGTGACAGGCTGACAAGGTGAACGAAAAGAGGCTCTCCCCATTACCGAGGCGGTGTCGATCTTTTATGATGCTCAAACTCACTGTCACCTTTTTACCGTGTCAGCTTGTCAAGTTCCGTCACTTCATCCGCGCGGCCCGGTCCGCCAGGAACCCCGGCAGTGTCACATCCAGCGGCAAGCTCGTGTCCACCTGCACGTAATCCACATGCAGTTTATGGCATTCGTCCCGCAGAATCGCCGAATGTTTCCGGAATTCCTCCAGATACGCTTCCTTAAGCGCGCGCGGCTCGACCACCAGCTCGCCCATTTCTTCCATTCCTTTGAAAAGCGTCGTCGTCTCAAACGGAAACGTCATTTCATCATGATCGAGGACTTGCAGCACGATCAGATCGTGCCGGCGGTAGCGCAGGTGTTGAATCCCCTTGATGATGCTTTGCGGATCATCAAAGAGATCGCTGATCAGGACGATCAGCGAACGGTGGTGCATCTGCTCGGCGATTTCATCGAGGATCGCCCCGGTGCGCGTCTTCTGGTTTTTGGGCACAGTGGTCAGTTCGTCGATGATCACGCGCCACTGCCGCGGATTGTTGCTTGGCTTGATGAAATGCCGCACTTTCTGGTCGAAGACCGCCAGTCCGGCGGAATCCTGCTGGTGAAGGGCGACATACGCGAGACTGGCGGCAATGCTGGTGGCATGGTCGAACTTGCGCCACCCCTTCCCCCCCCCGGCGCCTTCGCCCCAGCTTTTGGAAGTCGCGCCGGAATAGGTCATCGATTCGGAGGCGTCCACCACCAGCATCACCTGCAGGTTGGTTTCTTCCTCGTATTGCTTGATGAAGTGGCGGTCGGTGCGGCCAAAGACTTTCCAGTCGATGTGCCGGATGTCGTCACCCTGCGCGTACTGCCGGTGTTGCGCGAATTCGACGGAGAACCCTTTGTACGGCGAACGATGCATCCCCGTGATGAATCCTTCAACAATGAGCCGCGCGCGGATATCCAGCGCCTGAATCTTCGCCAGCGTGCGCGGGTCCAGATATTTCCGGTAATCGATTTTTTCCGCGGGAATCGTCATTCGTATCTCATTTAAGAACCACGAAGGCGCGAAGGCACGAAGAAATAAATATCTAAAACCTTCTTCGCGCCTTCGTGGTTCAATTTACGCCTTCGATGCAAAAACTTTCGGTAACTGTGCCGCCGTGCGTTCGTCTTCCGCGTCGCGCGGGGTGTGTTCGATGAGCATTTTGATTACATCGTCGGGGCGGATGCCTTCGGCTTCGGCGTTGAAATTGGTCAGCACGCGGTGCCGCAGCGTCGGAAAAGCGATCGCGCGCACGTCCTCGGTGCTCACGTGATACCGCCCCTGTAAAAGGGCCCGCGCCTTGCCGGCAAGCACCAAGGTCTGGCTGGCGCGGGGACCAGCGCCCCAGCTCACGTAATCCTTGATGAACTTCGGCGTGTCCGGCTGATTCAGCCGCGTCTGCCGCACGAGGCGAATCGCATAGCGCACGACGTGATCCGCCACGGGCACCTTCCGCACCAGGTCCTGCAACGCGATGACATCTTCGGCGGAGAGTACATGCTTGAGATCGATGCTCCGCGGCGCAGTGGTGAGGCGCACGATGTCGAATTCCTCCTGCTCCGACGGATAACTCACCAGCACGTTAAACATGAAGCGATCGAGCTGCGCCTCGGGCAGCGGATAGGTGCCCTCCTGCTCGATCGGGTTCTGCGTCGCCATCACGAAAAACGGCTCGGCCAGTCGATGCTGCACGCCGCCGGCGGTCACCTGGTGCTCCTGCATGGCTTCGAGAAGGGCGGCCTGGGTTTTGGGAGGCGTGCGGTTTATTTCATCGGCCAGCAGTGCGTTGGCAAAGACCGGCCCGCGCACAAAACGCAGCGAGCGCTTTCCGGTGGCCTTTTCCTCTTCGATCACTTCCGTGCCCGTGATGTCAGAAGGCATCAGGTCCGGCGTGAACTGAATGCGGTTAAACGACAAACTCAGCGTTTTCGAAAGCGTCGAAATCAACAGTGTCTTGGCCAGTCCCGGCACGCCCACCAGCAGACAGTGTCCCCGGCAGAAGAGGGCAATAAGCAGCTCTTCCATCACCTGCGTCTGGCCGACGATGACTTTCCCCAATTCCCCCTTCAATGCGGCATAGGCCTCCTGGAGTTTCTGTACCTGCCCGAGTTCTTCCGGTGTCATCTGGGCGGTCGATTCAGCTGCCTGGGTCATGAACGCTCCTTGAGGGGCAGGCGCGCAAGCGCCTTGTTTTGCATGCGGCAATGTGCGCGAGCCTCGGGCCGTTGCCGCTGCAGGGGGGTTATTTCCATTGTAGGTGGATTGTCGCCGGAGAGCGTAAAAGCCGCCACTGTTTTCACAAATGCGCCGCGCGGGATGTGGCGCGGTGGAAGATCGGCCAGCGCGCTGGCCGGCTGCCAGATGAAAAGGTGCTTGGAAGTTCAGACGGTCCGACCTTTTCGGGCCGGACCGTCTGAACCGCTGTTTCACTTCCGCTTCTTGAGCAGGGCCGTCAGCAGGGTCGTCAATCCCTTGCCCGCCGGGTTCTTGACCGCTACCGCGGCAGCCTTCTTCGCCGCGGCCTGCTTTTTCGCCTGCGCGGCGGCAGCTTTCTTCGCCGCGGCCTGTGCCGCTTTCACCTGCGCCGCGGTGGGCTTGGTCACCTTCAGGGTCGTCGGCTTGATCGACGTTGTAGCGCTTGCTACAGTCGCCGCGGGTGCGGCCGGGATGGTGGGCACTACGACAGGCGCCACGCTTGTGACCGGCGCTCCAACAACGGTCGGTGCTGTCACCACGCTTGGAGCCGTCACCACCGGGGCGAGGGGCACCGTGGTGACCGTCACCACAGGTTCAGTCGCGGGCGTCACCGACAGCGCCGGACCCACGTTGGTGATGTCGAACGTGAAGTGCCCGGGCATCAGCGGCAACGATGCCGGCGGGGCAATGAGCCGCAGGGCGTCGAACACGTTCGTCTGGTGCGTCCGCGCGATCACTTCGTCGGCATTATCGACAAGCCCGTCGCGGTTGATGTCGAAGTTTCCGAACGGCCCGATGCTGGCGCCGTTGTTGAAGCGAATCGCGATCTGATCGACCGCGGTCACTTTGGCATCCGCCAATGAATCGCCGACTTCGCCCACCGCGTTACCAAAGAGGAATACATCGCTGGCGGCAAGGTTCGTCGCGGCGGTGGCCTTGACGGTCACCTGCATCCACTGATTCTTGACGGCGTCTTCAGCCGCCCAAGTCAACTCCACCCGCGTGAAGCCGCTGATGACGCGCTGGGTGACGGTCGGAGCAGGTCCGAGCAGCCAGTTTTCCGGGGCGTCATCATTGCCGACGCGGACTTCAAAGTCGCTGGCCGAGAGCGTGCCGATCGAGCCTTCGAAGTCGATCATGATGCCGTTGATGCCCTGGTCATAGGAGCTGTAATTCAGGAAGCTCGCGGTCTGTCCAAGTTGCAGAGCGACTTTGCCGATGGCGATCGCGTTGTCGTGGCCGCCAAGAACGTCAAAGTTCGAATCCTTATAGAACATCATGCGGTCGGCGACGGTGGCGTTCGGCTGGACGCTGATCGTCTGCTCGACGTTCGCCGAACCCAGGTCTTCATCGGACGCCGTCAGCACGACGCGGTACGATCCATCTTCATCCGGCGTGAACGTGATATTCGAACCGCCACCGGTGGCGAAGGGCACGATTTCCGCATCCTTGTAAACCGCCCAGGCCAGCGTGACCGTGTCATTGACGCCCGCCGGATCCGTCGCCGAACCGTTGGCGGTGATCGCCGTGCCCACCTGCCGCGGCAGCGAGATGTTGTCGATAGACGGCACCGGGTTGGCGTTGGCCACCGTGATCGTGTGCGTAACGACCGTCTGGCCGGCATCGCCATCGTTGACCGTCAAGGTCACGACATACACCGCGTTATCGTCCGGTGTGAAGCTGAACGTGCTCGAGGTGTTGCCCGCGACGGTATATGCGTTGCCGTCCTTCGTGACGGTCCACAGGTAGCTGATCGGGTCATTCGCGCCCGCCGGATCGGTAACGATCGACGAGAGAGAGATGGCCGTGCCTTCGACACCCGCGGTCGGAGCATCATCGGCAGTCGTGGCGCCCTTAATGGTCGCCGACGGCGCGACATTCGTGGCTTCCACGGTGAAGGTGACGGTGGTCAGACCGCCATCCTCATCCTGTGCCGTAATTGTCACCAGATGCGCGGGCACGTTGTCGTTGGTCGGCAGCGACCAGCTCCACGTGCCGTTGCCATTGTCAACAAGCGTTCCTTCGGAAGCCGAAAGGCTGACGGTATCCGCCGGGACGTCTCCATAGTTGCCGCTGTTGGTCAGCGTTGTCCCTTCGCCGACGCTGACCGAGCCATTCAGCCGCGTGAGCGACGGGTTGGCATTGGTCACAGTCACATGCAGCGTCTGCGAATTCACGGCCGTGTCGCCGTTGCCGGATTCCGTTGCCGTCGCGGTGACGGTCAGGTCAAAGCCGGCCTGATCGGCCACGGTGATGGTGAGGCCGGCAAGCTGCGCCGGGGTCAGCAGCCACACGCCGCCGCCCTGGTCCGTGCCCGCCGAAAGCATCGCATTCGCCGGCACATTGCTGATCGTGATCGAGAGCGACTCGGACCCATCGGTGTCAGTCAGCGACGAGGTAATCACAAGGGCGATGGGTGTTCCTTCCGCGCCCGAATTCGGCGTGACGCTCAGGGTCGGCGTATCCGCATCCGGCGTTACGCTCAGATTCACCGTCGCGCTGTCGGTCCCAACGGGGCCGGTGCCATTGTGGCCAAGATCGGAAACAGAAATCGCCAGGGCATCGCTGCCGCTGTAATTGAGCGCCGGGGCATAGCTCATGCCCGCCAGCGCCGTGTTGATGGCCGCCAGCGTGCCGGTGAAGGTCATCGTCGAATCCGCCGTGCCATCGCCCGCCGAGAACGAGAGGCCCGTCGTGCCGCTGAGTGAAAGCGCGCCTTGCGCCACGCTCAGTGTTACCTGCAGGTCGTCGCTCGACACATCGAAGTCCGCGATGGACACAGCGTTCAGACCGTTGAACACCAGCGTGCCATCTTCATTGACGGCCAGCGTGCCCGCGGGCGAAGTGATCTCCGGCCCATCGTTCAGCGCCGTCACGTCAATCGTCATCGTGTTGGCCGTCGCGTCGGTATCAACTCCGCCGCTGAGAATCCCGCCGTCATCCTGCACCTGGAACGTGAAGCTCATGTAGCCGGCGCCATTGGCGTTGGCCGCTGGGGTGAAGGTCAGGTGGCCGGCCACAATCTCCGCCACCGTCAGCGTCGTCGTTCCCGTCACCAATTCGCCATCGTTGGCGAGCTGGCCCGAGTACGGCAACTGCACGTGGATCGTCACCGCCGCAAAGTCGTCTCCATCATGCACATCGCTGAAGCCAAAGTCGGCCAGCGTGAAGGTATACGTGGAATCCTCATTGATGGTCACCGTGTGATCGGCGCCGGCCGGAGCATCGTTCACGGACGCGACATCGACCGTCATGGTGTTTGCTGACAGATCCAGGTCCGCGCCGCCGCCGTTGTCGCGTACCTGGAAGGTGAAGCTCGCGTAACCCGTGCCGTGCGCATCCGCCGCCGGCGCGAACTGCAGATCGCCCGCGAGGATAGCCGCCGCCGACACCGCCTGGCCTGCCGTCACCGGCACACCGAGCAGCGTAAGCGACCCATTAGCCGGCACCGTCGTCAGCACGACTTCCAGCAGCGCATCGGCCGGCGTGTCATTGACATCGCTGAAGCCAAAGTCCGCAAGGGTAAAGGTGTAGGTGCCGTCTTCCAGCATCGAAACCGCATGGTCGGTGCCCGAAGGCGCATCGTTCACCGAGATGACGTTGATCGCGAAATCGTGCGTGGCCGTCTGCGCGCCGCCCGAGCCGCTATGGCCGAGGTCGGAGAGGGCAATGTGCAGATTATCCGGCCCGTTGTAGTTCGCAGCCGGCGTGTAGACCAGGTTCGCAATCACCGCGTTGATGTTCGCAACGGTGTCCGTAATCGTGATCGACGCCGCCGCCGGCCCGCCGACCGAAATCACGCCGTGCAGCACGCTCAGCGTGATTTCGAGGTTCTGGCCCGCCGCATCCACATCGCTCACCGAGATCGTTCCCGGACCGGTAAATGCCAGCGACCCATCTTCATTCACGTTCGCCGTCGACAGCGCGAGGATCACCGGCGCGTCGTTTACCGCAGTTACCGTGATGGTCCGCGAGACGGTATTGGAATCCAGACCCGTGACGTCACGCACCACGATGCCGATCACGCGATCGCTTTGAGTCGGAACGTCGCCTGTCTCGAAATACGTGATCGAGCGGAGCACCGCCTGGTAATTCGCCGCCGTGTCCACGCCCGTCAGAGTCATCACGCCCGCGTTGAAGTCGGCGACGATGTTCGTGCCGGTGGTATCGACGTTCAGTCCATCCTCACCCGCGACATAGCCGGTGATCGTCACCGTCGCGCTGGCGATGTTGCTGTCGACATCCTGCACCGTGAGGGTCGCCGTCACCTGAAGCGGCGCGCCATTTTCCGTGTACGACAGGGAGGTCGTCTCCATGCCCGACAGCACCGGAGCATCATCCACCGACGTCACGTCGATCGTCACCGTCCGCGGCGCTGATTCATTGCCCGCGCGGTCCACCGCGATATAGGTGAAGCTGTCGGGACCATTGTAGTTGTCCGCCGGCTCATAGCTGAACGAGCCATCGAGGTTCAGGACAAAGTTCGCCGCGTGCAGCGGCCCGCCGCCGGGCGTCAGAATTGCGCGGAGCTGGCCTGTCGTGTCCAGATTGTCGGTATCGCCCGCAAGCACGCCCGATGCCGCGATGACGTTCAGCACGCCATCCTCGGCCACCGCATGATTGGCAGCGTCCGTGACCGGAGCCGCCGTATCGATGCGGACACTCAGCGTGCCCGAAGCAGTGCTCTCATTGCCTGCAAGGTCCGTCAGCGTGGCACTGATCGTATGATCGCCATCCGAAAGGGCGTTCACGACCGTCACCTGATACGTCCCGGCCGGGCCTTCCGTCTGCGTAATCGCCACTTCGTTGCCGTCAACAAACATGTGCACCGTGGCGCCCGCTTCGCCCGTCAGGACGAACGACGGGGTGGTGTCATTGGTCACGTTATCCGTATCCGACAGCCCGCTGTCGCTGGTCGCCACAAGGTCCGGCGTGGAAGGAGCCGCGGGGACCGTCGCGTCAATCGTCACCTGGATGCTCGAAAGCGTCGAAACATTGCCCGCCGCATCCGTGGCCCGCGCGGAAATTGTGTGCAGGCCGTCGGTCAGCGTGACCGTCAGCGGCCATTGTTCACTCAGCCCGCTCGCCGGAAGGCTGTTCACCGGCGTGCCATCCACCAGCAGCGTCACGGTGCTTCCCGCTTCGGCGCTGCCGGCGATCGAGAGGGTCGTATCTGACGTGGTCAGGTCGCCGCTGACGCCTGTATCCGTGACGATGCCCGTCAGGGCCGGCGCCGACGGCGCGGTGTTGTCGATGGTCACAACCGTGCTGACGCTGACGCCCGGGTTGCCCGCGGCATCACCGAAACTCAGGGTTGCCGTGTAGGCGCCATCATCGCACGCTTCATCCAATCCGTTGGTGCCGTTCCATGTCTGGCTCACGGCGCTGCCACTGCCGGTGAAGGTCCGAATCACCGCGTTCTCGCTGTCGCGGATCGTGAGGGTCCAGCTCACCGCGCTGGCGTCGGTGATCGTCGCCGTAAAGGTCGTGTCATCGAGCGTGCCGTCATCGTTGGCCGGTGAAATCAGCGCGTGGTTCGCCGAAAGCGCCGTGGACGTGGGAGCCGTCCGGTCGATGAGGTACGCTTCGCCGGTGAACGAGCCATTGCCCGCTCCCGTCGCGCCCACCCCGGCCAGGGGCGCGCCACTGACCGTATCCACAATCGAATCATCGTCCACAAGGTTCAGGCCCAGGCTGCCGTCATTGCCCGTGAGAATAACTACGGTGTACGTCTGAGCATCCACCGGCGTGACGCTGGAGATCGAGGCTGCAGTCGCGCCTGCGCCCGTGAGGGCAAAGTCCGCCGCGTTCACGCCGTTGACCGCGCCGCTGAACGTCACAGTCCAGCTCACCGAGCCCGCGTTCGAGAGGGCCGCCGTCGTCCGCGCGATCGCGGTCACTGTGGGGCCCGCGTTGACATTGAGATTCACCGTTGCACTATCACCCAGCGCCCCGCCCGTGCCCGTGTTCCCCTGATCGGAAAGCGTGATCGCCAGGGCGTCCGCGCCGCTGTAATTCGCCGCCGGGGCATAGCTCATACCCGCGAGCGCTGCGTTGATGCTCGCCAAGGTGCCGGTGAACGTCATCGTGGCGTCCGCCGTGCCATCGCCCGCCGAGAAGGTCAGGCCGCTCACGCCGCTCAGGGTCAGTGCCCCGTGCGCCACCGTAAGCGACATTTCCAGCGCACCGGCCTGGGAATCGACATCCGCAAGCGAGATGGCATTGACGCCATTGAAGACCAGCGTGCCGTCCTCGTTCAGCGCCAGCGTCCCCGCCGGCGAGAGAATTTCCGGCGCATCGTTCACCGCTTCCACCGTCACAGTCCGCGAAACCGCCGCCGACGAATCGATGCCGTCGGAAACGACGAAGCTGAACATGCGATTACCGGTAGACGGGTTTTCGCTGGTGTTTCGGTAGGTGATGGAGCGCAGGACGCTCTGGTAATTGGCCAGAGTATCGGTGCCGCTGAGCGCCAGCACGCCGCCGCCAAGGTCTTGCACGGTGATGTTGCCGGTCGCGGTAAATCCAAGTTCATCCTGCCCGGCGACGAAGCCGGTGACGGTGACGGTACCGCTGACAAGGGTCGTACTGTCAACATCGGAAACGACCAGCGAGGGAGCGACCGTCGTGGCCGCGTCATTCTCGACATAGGCGAGCGTGCCGCTCACACCCGTGATCTCGGGTGATTCATTGGCCACGACCGTCATGGAAAGTGACTGAAGAAGCGTATCCACGCCGCCGTTGTCGATGCCGCCGCTGTCCTGCACGCTCCAGGTGATGTCACCCGTGCCGGTGGCGTCCTCGATGGTCGTGTAATGCAGGCTCCGCAGTTCGGCGATCGTCAGCGTGTCGTTCGGCTGCACGGCCACGAAGGTAACCAGGTCCGCAGTCTTCCAGAGCTGGATGAACGCCGGTACGCCGGTCACCGTGTAGGTGAGGGTCTGCCCGGTTTCATCGGCGCCGCCGCCGGGACCATACGTCAGGCCGCCCAGGCCAAGCGACACAGGCGTGGTGTTCGCGGAATCCTCGCCGACGGTCAGGGGATTGGTCGAGCCGGCCGTGCGCACCGGCGCATCGTTGATCCCTGTAACCGTGAAAGCCGCCGTGCTAAGCGACGTGCTGCCTCCGTCGCCGTCGGTCACCGTGAGCGTCACAACAAAGCTGCCGCCTGCATCAGGCGTGAAGGAAAACGCCGTCAGGTTGAGGCCCGAAACCGGCGACCCATACGCAATCGAGTCGCGCGTGACCGTCCAGGTAAAGGTCAGGGGGTCGTTCACACCCGCCGGATCGGTCGCCGAACCGGTGTACTGGAGCAGCTGGCCTTCCGTGTTGGTGTTCCCACCGTCCGGAGTGACCGTGAGGTTCTGCGGCGCGGTGTTGGTTACCGAAACCGGGAGCGTGTTGCTGCCGGCATGCGTGCCGTCTTCATCCGTGGCGGTAGCGGAAATCGTGTAGTTATTCGCGCCGTCCGCATAGGTGTGGTTCACCTGCGTGGAAGATTCCCAGCGTCCGGTGGAAATGTTGAAAGTCGGAGTGGCCACCGGCACCGTTTGCGCCGGCGAACCGTCGCCCCACGTGACCGTCCACGTCGTGATAAAGTCGCTGCCGATATCCGAGGAGTCGAGCGTCAACGTGTAAGGCGTGTTTTCCGCAACCGAAGCTGCGCCCGAAAGCGTCAGCGTCGGAGCGACGTTCCCCACCGTGATGTCCTGTGTGGCCTGGGCGAAGGGATCAGTGCCTTCGACGTGCGTCGGATCATCGACCGTGGCCGTGAACTCAATGTGATACGGGCCGCTGTCATTGGGCGTGAACGAGAAATTGGCGCCCGTGCCGGTCACGTACAGCGAATCGCCCTTGAAGATGCGCCACGAAAGCGTGAGGGGATACGGGCCGGTGTAATCGAAAGAACCCGAGACATTGATCGCCGTACCTTCCACACGCGGCGTGCTGACCGAATCGATCGTCGGCGTCTTGAAGACGTCGAAACGCTCGAACTCGCCCCAGTTCCCCGCCGCATCCTGCGCCCGCACCATGAAGTATTCGATACCCGGATCGATCAGGGACCATTCCGCCGCGGGAATCGCCCATGTGACTTCTTCGGTAGTTTCGTCGAACGCGCCGTCATTGGCCGCCAGGGCGAATCCACGAACCGCTGGGCCCGGCTGCGCTTCGCGGAACCATTCAACCGCCGTAATCTGCAGCTCGTTGTCGGTCACCGATGTCAGCGGAATCGTCACAGGGGTGCTTGAAGGCGCAAAGTCCGCAATCGGGGCAACTACAGGCCCTGTCCGGTCAATCGTCACGACATCGCCCGTCAGGAAGCTGCCGTTGCCCGCGCCGGTAGTGCCCACGCCGCCCAGCGCCACGCCCGTGGCCGTGCTGACGATCGAGTCATTGTCGAGCAGCACGACGCGCACGTCCGTCTCGTTGTCCTGATACACATTGATTGTGAAGTGGATGAAGTCCGATGTGGTGACATCCTGAATGCCGTTGGCCGGGGCCGTGTCCAGGTTGCTGCCCTGGATAGCGATATCAATGAGGTTGCGCCCCGTCTCAAAGCCGCTGACCTGCTGGTCAAACGTGATCGTCCAGAAATTGTATTTGCTGCCCGTAAACTCAGGCCCGTCGCGCGTAATGGAGAGCACCTTGGGCCCCGCTACGACATTTACCGAAGCGCTGGCAGTCGCAGCACTGAAGGCCGTCGTTCCGCCGTTACCGCTTACATCGGCCGTGCCGCCGGCCGTTCCGCTGGTCTGGTCCCACGCGCGGTAGCTCAGGCCCCCGGTTACGGTTCCCGTGAAATTCGCCGCGGGCACGAACCGCACGCGCGTCGTCGCGTCGGCCGCCAGCAGGCGCGCCGCGCCCGCAGAGGCGGCATCCAGCGACAGCCACGTGGTTCCGTTCAGCGTGTATTCCCAGGTCCCATTGCTCGTGTTGACCGCATACACCGCGATCCCCGAAACCGCGCCTGCGTCCGCATCCGTCACATGTCCGCTGATCAACCCTGATACCAGTGTGCCAGAGTTCGCAACGTCGTCTTCAGCGATTGCTGTCAGTTGATTCGTGCCGAAAAGCATCGGTGCGTCATTGAGCGAAGAAACGGTCAGATTCGACGTCGCCGTCGCCGAACTCACAGAGGTGCTTCCGCCGTTGCTGGTCGACGTGTCCATCGTCGCGCCGGCCGTCCCCGCCGTCTGATCCCACGCGCGGAAGGTGATGCTCACCGAACCGCCATTGGCGGCGTCAGGCACGAAACGGACCCGGTCCGTGCTGCGCAGGAGCAGCGACGCGTTCGACGCAACTACGACATCCAGCCACGTGGCGCCGTCATCAAGCGAGTATTCCCATGACCCGGTACCCGCAACCGTTTCGGTGATGGCGATCCCCGAGAGGGCTCCCGCATCGTCATCGCTCACCTGGCCGCTGATGAGTGCCGACACCAGCTCGCCATCGTTATCCGTTTCGTCTTCCGTAATCGTCGCGAAGTTGTTCGCGCCCGTCAGAACCGGCGCATCATTCGACCCGCTCACATTGATTGTCAGCGTGTTCGCGGACGGATCCAGATCCACGCCGCTCAGCAGCGTGCCGCCGTCGTCGCGCACCTGGAACGTCAGCGTCGCATAGGGAGCGCCCGTCTGATTCGAGGCCGGCGTAAACACCAGCAGCCCGCTGTTGATGTCCGCGACCGCAATTTCCTGTCCTGCGCTTACCGCCGAACCGTTCAGCAGCAGGCTCCCCGCCGCCGGAACCGTCACGATCACCACCGACGCCAGCGCATTGGCCGGCGTATCATTCACATCGCTGAACCCAAAGTCCGCCGCCGTGAACACGTGCGGCTGATCCTCGCCCAGCGCGATCGTCGCATCCGCCCCGCTGGGCGCATCGTTCACCGAATTCACCGTGATCGAACTCGACGCCACGCCCGTGCTGTACGCGGTATCTCCGCCCACCGCCGTGATGATCGCCGTTGCCCCTGCGGTCCCGGAGGTCATGTCCCATCCGCGGAAGCTCATGGAAGCCGTGCCGTGAAAATTCGCCGCCGGCACAAACCGGATGCGCGCATCCGCCGCCAGAAGCCGCGCATCCCCATCCGAAGGCGTTCCGAAATTCTGCCACGTCGTCTCGCCGTCAAGCTGATACTGCCACGTGCCGTTGGTGTTATTGACCGCCGTCACCGCGATGCCCAGCGTCGCGCCCGCATCCACATCCGTCACGCCGCCGGCCATGATCGCCGAAACCAGAGTCCCGGTGCTGCTGAAATTGTCTTCATCAATCGCATCCAGCGAACCGACCGTCCCCACGACCGGTGCATCGTTCAACGCCGTCACATTGAACGTAAACGTATTCGCAGACGGATCGAGATCCACGCCGCCATTGAGGATTCCGCCGCTGTCGCGCACCTGGAACGTCATCGTCGCGTACGGCGCGCCATTCTGATTCGCCACCGGAGCATAGGTCAGCAGCCCGCCGTTGATGTCGGCCACCGCGATTTCCTGACCCGCGCTCACCGCAGACCCGTTCAAGAGCAGGCTGCCCGCCGTCGGCAGGCTCGTAATCACCACGCCCGCAAGGCTGTTGGCCGGCGCATCGGTCGCATCGCTGAACCCGAATTCCGCCGCGGTAAACGTATGCGAGCCATCCTCATCAAGCGTAAACGCATTGTCGGTCCCGGAAGGCGCATCGTTCACCGACAGCACCGTCAACCCGCGCGATGCCGGCAACGAATTATCCGCCCCGTTGTTCGCCACAAACACCAGCGTCCGCGCACCCTCGTTCGGGCTCTCGCTCGTGTTCGAATAGGTCACCGAACGCAGCGCCGCTTGATACAGCGCGGCACTGGCCGTCCCACTCAACGTCAGCACGCCCGTATTCGTGTCAAAATTGCCGCTGATCCCGTTCTGATCCGTAAATGCCAGCACATCCTGCCCGCTGACGTATCCCTGAATCGTGACCGTCGCGCTGGCGATGTCCAGGCTGTTCGGCTCGGTCAGCGTGAGCGTGCTGCTCACCGCCGCGGGCGCTCCATTTTCAAGATACTGCAGCGCCGCCGTCTCCACGCCGCCGATCACCGGCCCGCTGCTGGCCACCAGGACCGCGCTCGAATCCACCGCCGCCCCGCTCACCGTCCCATCGTTCGGCGTCACCCGCACCACGATGCTGTCGCCCGGATCGCCGTTCCCAACCACGCTCAGATTCAGTGTGCTGCCGGTCTCGCCCGAGATCACGACGTTGTTCTTCAGCCACACATAGCTGTACGTCACCGTATTGTTGTCCGCATCGCTGCTGGTCACGTTCGCCGTCAGCGTGTCGCTGGTATTGGGGCTCGCCGGCGAAATGCTCACCGACACGATCGCCGGCGCGCTGTTCGCCACCGTCGCCGTCGTCGTCACCGCCGCGCCGCTTGCCGTCCCGTCGAACGGCGTCGCCGTCACGCGGATCACATCGCCCCGGTTCCCATGGCCCGTCACGCTCAGGTCCAGCGCGTTCCCCGTCTGGCCCGCGATCACGACGTCGTTGACTTCCCATACATACGTGTAGCCTTCCGGATCGTTGTCCGCATCCGCCCAGCCCGTTACCGTCGCTGTCACTGTCTGGTTCGTCGTCGGGCTGCTCGGGGAGAGTGACACACTCGTCGCCGAAGGCGTGCTGTTCTGGATCGTCACGGCCGCTGAGGTTAAAGGCGTGCCCGCCGAAGTGCCGTCGAACGGCGTCGCGATCACGCGAATCTGATCGCCCTTATTCCCATTTCCTACGACGCTCAAATCGAGCGTGCTGCCCGTCTGCCCGGCGATCATATTGCCATTCAATTGCCAGACGTAGGTGTATCCCTCCAGATCGCCATCAGCGTCCGACCAGCCGGTGACCGTCGCGGTCAGCGTCTGATTGGTCGTCGGATTCGTCGGCGAAATACTCACTGAGGTCGCCGAGGGCGCGCTGTTCTGCACCGTGACCGCCGCCGAAGTCAGCGCCGTGCCGCTGGCCGTCCCGTCAAAAGGTGTGGCGATCACGCGAATTACGTCATTTTTGTCGCCATGGCCGACCACGCTCAGATCCAGCGTGCTGCCGGTCTGGCCCGCAATCGCGTTCCCGTTGAGCTCCCACACATACGTGTACCCTTCCAAATCTCCATCCGCGTCCGACCACCCGGTCACCACCGCGGTCAGCGTCTGATTCGTCGTCGGACTCGACGGCGAAATGCTCACGGAAGTTGCCGACGGCGCACTGTTCGCCACCACCACCGCGCTGGATGTCACCGCAGCGCCCGCTTCCGTCACATCGTGCGGCGTCACGCGCACCGTGATGCTCTGGCCCTTGTTCCCGTTGCCCGTCGTCGCCAGGTTCAGGGTCGCGCCGGTCTCGCCCGAAATATCAACGCCATTGAGCTGCCACTGATAGGTATACGTCGGCGTCTCGCCATCGTCATCGTGGCTGGTCACGTTCGCCGTCACCGTCTGGTTGGTCGTCGGCGAAGCCGGCGTGATCGTCACCGAATCAATCACCGGCGCAATGTTCACCGAAACCGTAAATGTCCGCGGTGTCGTGTCCAGATCCGCACCGCCGCCGTTATCCTGCACCTGGAACGTGAACGTCGCATATGGTGTCCCCGTTTCATCGGTATCCGGCATGAAGCGCAGATGCCCCGCATCCAGCTCGGCCACCGTCAGCACATCGCCCGCCTGCACCGCGATCCAATCCGCCCCGTCAAACCGTTCCAGCGCGCCATTCGTCGCAAGCGTCGTGATGTGCACGGCGGCGAACGCGTTCGCCGGCGAATCGCTGGGATCGGTGAAGCCGAAATTCGCCGCCGCAAAGACGTGCGGCGTATTCTTGACGATCCGCACCGAGCCATTCGTTCCCACCGGCGCGTCATTAACACTGTTCACAGTGATCGATGGCTGTCCCGTCGTCCCGCTGAAGGCCGAAGAGCCGCCGCCTGCGCTGGCATTGGCCGTCCCGCCAGCGGTTCCGCTGCTCATGTCCCACGCGCGAACCGTCAGCGTGGCGGATCCATGGTAATTGGCAGTCGGAACGAATCGCACGCGCGTCTGCGCATCCGCCGCCAGAAGCCGCGCCGACGTCGCGTTCACCGCTCCGAAGGCCGCCCAGTTCGTTCCGCCGTTCGTCGAGTATTGCCACGCGCCGTTCACATTGTCGGCGGCCGTTACGGCAACGCCCAACGCTGTGCTCTCCGCGTCGGTCGCGTCAAAAAGCGCGGAAACCAGCGTGCCGGAGCTGGTCACATCGTCCTCATCAATAGCCGTCAGGTTATGAACCGCCGTCAGCACCGGCGCGTCGTTCACCGCCGTGAGCGTGATGTTCCGCGTCGCCGTGTTGCTGGAAAGCGAACCGTCGGTCACCGCGAACGAAACCGTCCGCGCCGCCGTATTCGGATTGTCGCTGGTATTGGTGTAGGTCACCGACCGCAGGGCCGCCTGGTAATTCGCCACGCTCGCCGTGCCGCTCAAGGTCAGAATGCCAGTGCCGCCGTCATAGCTACCGGTAATGCCGTTCTGGTTGGTAAATCCGAGCACATCCTGCCCCGTGACAAACCCCGCGGAGATCCCCACCGTCGCACCGGTGAGATTGGCGCTGTCGATGTCCGTCACTGTCAGGCCCGTATCCACCGCCGTCGTCGCGTTCTCGGTGTAGCTCAGAGCCGCCACCGTCGCCGTCACCACCGGCGCATCATTGACTGCCGCCACCGTAATCGTCGATGTGTCCTGGGTCGCGCTGTACGGCGTTGAGCCGCCGTTCGTGCCCGTATTGGCGATCGTGTTGTTGGCGCCTGAGCTCTGGTCCCACGCGCGATAGCTGAACGTCGCCGTACCGTTTGCGTTGGCATTGGGCACAAACCGGATCAGGTTGCTCGCCGAGTTGGTCAGGAGCAGCGACGACCCGGAGCTCCCCGTAAGCGTCGACCATGCCCCGCCGCTGTTCACCGAATATTGCCACGTGCCGATGCTGTTGTTGTTGACCGCCGTGATCGCCAGGCCGATGGTCGCCGAATCCACGTCGCTGACCGTGAGCCCCGAGATAAACGTGGCGACGCTTGTACCCGGGCTCGACGCCGGGTCTTCGTTCAACCCCGGGAAAGCCGGCGCCGTCGCCGTCAGCACCGGCGCATCGTTCACCGCCGTCACCGTTACCGACAGGTTTTCCGTCAGCGTATCCAATCCGCCGTTGGTCGTGCCGCCGCTGTCCTGCACCGTCCACGTGAGTGAGCCGGCGCCGTTCGCGTTCGCCACCGTCTTGTATCGCAGCCCCTGCAGTTGCGTGAGCGTCACGACCGTCCCGGCATTGACCTGCGTCGTGCCGTCGGCCAGGAATACCGCGATATGCGAGGGAATGACTGTCACTGTGTAGGTGAGTGTCTGTCCGGACTCATCGCTGTTCCCGCCGGGCCCATAAGCCAGGCTGGTCAGACCCAGTGTTACCGCAGTCACATTGTTGCTGTCTTCCGCCACGTTGATCGCAACAGGCGCGCCGGCCGTCCGCACCGGCGCGTCATTGATCGCCGTCACCGTGATGCTGGTGCTGGCGGTT
>JADMIO010792732.1_pt1 | contig 57129 bp, 51 predicted proteins | sample 8958161 | NCBI WGS metagenome assembly JADMIO01 (sample SAMN16585339, study PRJNA669376) | soil metagenome | isolation source: Crop rotation soil | place: USA: Cullars Rotation, Alabama | collected 2011 | reverse complement strand
CTTTCCCCCAGGTGATCCGCGGTTTTGGTTGCGCAACGGTTTTTGCACCACCAGCAACAACAGCATTAACACCGGAAGAATTTGACAGGCTCTTTGGTAATGCCAATGGACAGGTTGGTTTAAATTTTCTCAGGATAAGGATCGCTTCTGATGATGCATGGAGAGCAGTAGAGTTAGCCAATGCAAAAGCAGCAATAGCTCGTGGTGCAAAAGTTTTTGCAAGCCCGTGGAGCCCGCCTGCAAGGATGAAGACCAATAACAATATCATTAAAGGGAAATTGATCCCTGATAGTGCGAACGCTTATGCCAAATACCTGAATGATTTTGCATTGTATATGGCCGCGAACGGGGCCCCTTTATATTCGGTGTCTGTTCAAAATGAACCCGACTGGGAACCGGATTATGAAGGTTGTGCATGGACTGCAACAGAAATGAGGGATTTTTTAAAGAACCAGGGCGGGTTAATAACTGCAACCCGTTTAATGGCACCCGAGCTGGTGAATAATAACCAGGCTTATGTAAATACGATCTTATCTGATGCCGGTGCCGTTGCTAACCTTTCTATTTTGGGTACACATATTTATGGCGGGGGCATCATTGATAATCCTGATGCAAGAAGCAAAGGAAAAGAAGTATGGATGACCGAGCATCTTGAAACAGATACCAGCTACACCGCAAATTTCAATACAGCAGTAGAGATACATGATTGTTTTACAAAAGCAAATTTCAGCGCTTATATATGGTGGTATGGAAAAAGATTTTATGGTGTTGTTAGCCAGGATGGAATAATTACCAAGCGTGGTTATTTTATATCGCAATTCTCAAAATTCATTAGGGAAGGTGCCGTACGCTTAGGCGCAGCCGCAAATTCAAGGACAGATGTTTTAATATCTGCATACAGGAATGGCACGAAGAAAGTAGTGGTCGCAATTAATACCGGGGCTGGCCAGGTGAACCAAACCATTACATTTAAAGATGCATCAGCAACAACTGTTGTTCCTTATTTGACCAGTGCATCAAAAAACGCAGAGCAGGGAACTGCGATCACGTTATCAGCTAACAGTTTTGTTTATTCCATACCGCCTAATAGCGTGGTAACTTTTGTGGAGCAATAGCAATTAATATTTGGAGATCATGCGAATTATTTTTTTAGTGGTACTATTTTTTCTTTTTGAACATGTAAATGCTCAAAACCAAATCACTATCGCTGGTAATGGAAAGGATACCATTAACCGCAATATCTATGGCCATTTTGCAGAACATCTCGGTCGCTGCATATACGGCGGGTTTTATGTAGGTGAAAACAATAAAGCAATTCCAAACAAAAATGGTATAAGGACAGATATCGTAGAAGCATTGAAAAAATTAAAGATCCCGGTATTGAGATGGCCGGGGGGATGTTTTGCTGATACTTATCACTGGAAAGATGCAGTTGGGCCGAAAGATAAAAGAAAACATATAGAGAATATAATGTGGGGTAATACGCGGGAAGATAACAGTTTTGGTACCAACGAATTTTTAGAGTTATGCGAGATGATGAATGCAGAACCTTACCTCGCATTGAATGTTGGCGGCGGTACAGTACAAGAAGCAGCAGAGTGGGTACAATATGTGAACCATGCCAACGGTAGCAGCGATATTACAGACCTGCGCCAACAAGCTGGTAGATCAAAACCATGGCGTGTGAAGTACTGGGGCGTTGGTAATGAATCATGGGACTGCGGTGGGCATATGACCGTTGACTATTATGTAAACGAGTATAAAAAATATGCAACATTCATGACGGGTTATGATAACCCGGAAAAATTATTCCGCATTGCTGTTGGTCCCGGTACAGAAGATTTTAAATGGACAGAAGCATTGATGCGTGACATACCACTTAAAATGCTGGATGGTGTTTCTATACATCACTATTCAGTTATTGACTGGAGTAAAAAAAGCAGCGCTACCCAATTCAGCGAACAGGAATATTTCAAAACTATTAAGCAGGCATACAGGATGGAAAATATGATCGCAGGTAATTGTGCAGTGATGGATAAATATGATCCAAAGAAAAAAGTGGCGTTGGTGGTAGATGAATGGGGCGGCTGGTATGAAACTGAACCGGGGAACAATGGTGCATTTCTCTACCAGCAAAACAGTATGAGGGATGCTATGATCGCAGGGCTTACGTTAAATATATTCAACAACCATGCAGACCGGGTGCGCATGGCCAACCTCGCTCAATGTGTCAATGTATTGCAGGCAGTTATTCTTACCAATAAAGAAAAAATGATACTCACGCCTACGTATCATGTAATGGAAATGTACAATGTGCACCAGGATGCTTTGCTTTTACCGCTACGGTTAAAAACAGGAAAATATTCATTGGGGACTGATTCCGTTGATGCTGTAAATGCCTCAGCATCGAGGGATAAAAATGGGTTGATACACATTTCATTGGTAAATGTGCATGCAAAACAACAGCAGTCAATAAAGATCGATCTTGGAGAAGGCAATTATAAAAATGTAACAGGGCGCATCCTGCAGTCAGCAAACCTGCAGGACCACAATACATTTGAAAAACCTGGGGCTATTGCACCAGCAATATTTACAGGTGCTAAGCTTGCTGCAAACGAGCTGGCGCTAACATTGCCACCATTCAGTGTAGTGGTATTGGAAATAAAATAACGCTACGAAAACGTTTTCGTAACGGGAAATATAAACGAGTTTCTCATTTAGCAGTCGGTAAGGGGGGATGTTTCTACATCCTTCCTTTTAATTCTTTTGAGAAAGAAGCTTTGTTTGTTTATAACCGATATTTTTGTGTTTGATAACTTATAAATAAAAATTTAAAAGATCAAACCATGAATAGTAAGTTAATGCACCAAACCATGAGGTGGTACGGGCCAAATGATGTAGTAAGCCTTTCAGATATCCTGCAGGCTGGTTGTGAAGGCGTTGTTACTGCATTACACCAAATACCTGTTGGGGATGTTTGGACCGTAGAGGAGATACAAAAAAGAAAAAAGATGATCGGGGATGCGGGCATGACATGGACAGTTATAGAGAGTTTGCCTGTAAGTGATGATATAAAAAAACAAAGTGGCGATTATTTAAAGCATATTGACAATTATAAGACGAGTTTGCGCAATGTTGCGGCCTGTGGTTTAAAAGTGGTGACGTATAATTTTATGCCGGTGCTGGATTGGTTGCGTACCAATGTATATTATGTATTACCCAATGGTGCAACAGCATTATATTTCGACAGGTTGGCTTTTGTAGCATTCGATCTTTTTTTATTGAAACGCCCGGGAGCAGAAAATGATTATGTACCAGCAGAGATTGAAAAAGCAAAACAAAAATTTGCTTCAATGACGGAAGAAGAAAAGCAAGCGGTGTTTAGCAATTGTATGTTGGGGCTTCCCGGAAGTGATGATGCTTTTACACCTGAACAGGTGTTGGCTGCATTAAAAACTTATGAAGGCATTGATGCAAAAAAATTAAAGGAACATTTATTTTATTTTTTGCAACAGGTGATACCAACAGTTGAAGAATGCGGTTTAACGATGGCGATACATCCTGACGATCCTCCTTATTCAGTTTTAGGATTACCGAGGATAATGAGTACGGAACAGGATGCGGCAGATCTTATTGAAGCGGTACCATCAAAAGCCAATGGATTTTGTTTTTGCACGGGTTCATTTGGCGCAAGGCCCGATAATGACCTGGTGAAAATGATACAGCGCTTTGGTGACCATATTCACTTTTTGCATTTAAGGAATACAAAACGTGATGGTGATGGAAATTTTTATGAAGCGAATCATTTAGGCGGCGATGCGGATATGTATGCTATTGTAAAGGAAGTTTTGCTGTTGATGAAACGCAGGGATATTTCTTTACCGATGCGCCCCGATCATGGCCACCAGATGCTCGACGATCTGAAAAAGAAAACATATCCCGGCTATTCAGCCATCGGCAGGCTAAAAGGGCTGGCTGAATTACGGGGCGTAGAATATGCACTCAGCCGAACGCTGTAAAACAGCGGTTAAAATAACGGCTGTTCATAAAGATGAAAAAAGTATTACAAATATTATTTACTCTTTCTCTTTGTACAGTTGTGCATGCGCAACAAATTATTTTCGATAAACAAGTTCCTAATTCTTTTTCTTTAGGCAATGCATCAATTTATGTTGATGCCAATGACCTTGCATTGGTAAAAAGATCGGCTGCCTTACTGCAGCAGGATATAGCAGCAGTAACAGGAAATAAACTCATCATTGAAAATACTGTTCCAAATACTAACACTCTCAACTCACGACTCACGACTCACGACTCACGTCATTGTATCATCATAGGAAGTATTGAAAATTCTTCGATAATAAAACTGCTGGTACAACAAAAAAAGATCAACGTAAATACTATAAAAAATAAATGGGAAGCGTACCAGGTTCAAACTATAAAAAATCCTTTCAAAGGAATCGGCAATGCATTAGTGATCGTTGGCAGCGACAGGAGAGGAACGGCATTTGGTGTTTTTGAATTATCTAAACAATTGGGCGTTTCACCATGGTATTGGTGGGCAGATGTTCCCATAAAAAAAACAAGCAACCTGTTTGTAAAAGAAAACACTTTGATCAGCGATGCACCAAAAGTAAAATACCGCGGCATCTTCATCAATGACGAGGCGCCGGCATTAAGCAGCTGGAGCAAAGAAAAATTCGGTGGCTTCAATCACCAGTTCTATGAAAAGGTTTTTGAATTGATATTGCGGTTAAAAGGAAATTATTTATGGCCTGCCATGTGGGGCAATGCATTTTATTACGACGATTCATTAAATATAAGTTCAGCAGATGAATATGGTATTGTGATGGGCACATCACATCACGAACCGTTGATGCGTGCACATGAAGAATGGAAATATTTTGGCAAGGGAAGAAAATGGGATTACGATAGTACAGAGACAGGCTTAAAGGAATTTTGGAGAGGCGGTATGCAAAGGGCATGGAATGAAAAGATAGTCAGCATTGGCATGCGTGGCGATGGCGATGCACCCATGAGCAGGGAAACTGCAACGGCATTATTGGAAAGGATCGTGAAGGACCAGCGGCAGATCATTGAAGATGTTACCGGCAAGCCTGCAGCTGCAACACCACAACTATGGGCGTTGTATAAAGAAGTACAGGATTACTATGACAAAGGCATGCGTGTGCCGGATGATGTAACATTATTACTGTGTGATGATAACTGGGGCAATATCCGCAAACTGCCGAAGCTTGATGAAAAACCACGAAAAGGCGGCTACGGCATCTACTATCATTTTGATTATGTAGGCGGGCCGAGAAATTATAAATGGATCAATACAAATCCTATTCCGCGTGTGTGGGAACAAATGCACATGGCCTATGAATACAATGCCCGGCAAATTTGGATCGTTAATGTAGGTGATATCAAGCCAATGGAATTCCCTATCTCTTTCTTTTTAGATTATGCATGGGATCCTGCTAAGATCGGGATTGATGACCTGCAGCAATACACAGAACAATGGAGCGCTGCACAATTCGGCAACAAATATGCAAAAGAGATCGCCGAAATAATTTCGGCATACACAAAATATAACGGGAGAAGAAAACCAGAATTATTGGATGCGAATACCTATAGTTTGACAAATTATAATGAATTTGAAACTGTAGTTAAAGATTACAATGCTCTTCTAAATAAAGCTGAAAAGATCAATGATCAATTAGCTGCACAATATAAAGACGCATTCTTTCAATTGGTATTGCATCCCGTAAAAGCAGCTGCCAACCTGAATGAATTGTATTATAACGTAGCATTAAATAAAAACGCTTATGGCATCAGGTCGGCAGAGGCTAATAAGTATGCAGATAAAGTAAAGGAGTTGTACCTTAATGATTCCATGATATCATTGCAATATCATACCATCGCCAATGGCAAGTGGAACCATATGATGGATCAAACGCATATTGGCTATACTTACTGGCAGCAACCGCCTTTTAATAAGATGCCTGTTGTAAAATATCTTTCTAAAGATTCTATAGCCATTCCACCGATAACAAATACATACTGGCGGTACCATATACCTAATGAATCGAAAAGAAATATTTTCATCCAAATAGATAATCAGGTTTCTGTTGCAGCTGATCATTATACAAAAGTGATCAATAGCAATGCCATTAAGTGGAAAGTGTTACCTGATCTTGGCAGAACCGGGAATGCAATTACGACATTCCCCGTAACAGCAGCAGCACAAACTCCCGGGGCAAAAACTCCGCATGTCGAGTATGAGATATTTACTCTCGACTCAAATGAATTTAAGATCAACTGCTACTTTTCTCCCACATTAAATTTCCATAACACAGCTACAGGTTTACAGTATGCTATCGCTGTTGATGATGAAGCGCCGCAAATTATTTCTATTAATAAAGAAGACAATACAGGGGTTTGGAATAAATGGGTGGCGGACAATATTATTATTAAAACCACATCACATAAAATAACAAGGCCGGGTAAACATATCATAAAATACTGGATGGTGGACAGTGGAGTAGTATTACAAAAAATAATTGCTGAGTTTGGCGCTGAAGAAAAAAGTTATTTAGGAGCGCCAGAAACGCGAAATAAATAGTTGCCACGAATCGCACTAATTAACACGAATAAGAACATTAGTGCCAATTCGTGTTATTAGTGGCAAAGAAAAACAAAACTTAAATACGTATATACAATGAAATTTCAATCCACACTATTTATTGTTTGCGCAGCAGCGATCGTTAGCTGCAATAACAACGGTGAATCAAAAGAAAGTAAAACGGATTCAACGGCAACAACTGCTGGTACTGAAAAAAAGAAAGAATATCTTTCCCAGCCATTAGTTACCAATATCTATACTGCCGATCCTTCAGCTCATGTATTCAATGGTAAAATATACATTTACCCTTCGCACGATACAGCAACGGGCACTCCTGAAGATGATCTCGGCAGCCATTTCAATATGATGGATTATCATATCCTTTCAATGGATTCCATTGGAGGAAAGATTACTGATAATGGTGTAGCACTGGATATTAAAAATGTTCCCTGGGCCAAAAGGCAAATGTGGGCGCCTGATGCGGCTTTCGCCAATGGAAAATATTATTTGTATTTCCCTGTAAAGAACAAAGAAGATGTCTTCCAGGTAGGCGTAGCAACAAGTGATAAACCAGAAGGCCCATTTACTGCAGCAGCAACTCCTATAAAAAATAGTTACAGCATCGACCCCTGTGTATTTAAAGATGATGACGGCAAATTTTACATGTACTTCGGTGGTATATGGGGAGGGCAATTACAAAGATGGAATAACAACAAATACGATTCATCAGCAAAGAACCGCACGCCTGGGGAAATGGCGGTCTTGCCAAGGATAGCAAAATTAAATGCCGATATGAAAAGTTTTGCTGAGCCTGTGAAAGAAATACAGCTATTGGATAAGAACGGAAAGCCTTTTACCGAAAAGGATAATGATAAGCGTTTCTTTGAAGCGTCATGGATGTTCAAATACAAAGGAAAATATTATTTTACTTATTCTACAGGCGATACACATTTCTTATGCTATGCAACAGGCGACAATGCTTATGGGCCTTTCACTTACCAGGGCGTTATCCTAAATCCTGTTGATGGCTGGACCAATCACCATTCTATTATTGAATTCAACGGCAAGTGGTATTTATTTTACCATGATGTGCAGTTGAGCGGTAAAACCCATTTACGCAATGTAAAAGTTACAGAGATGACATTCAATGATGATGGCAGCATTCAAACGCTGAGTTCTTTTAAATAAAATAAGGATGAAAAAAATATTTTCGATCGCAATACTTTTTTCGGCAATGGCTGCCCATGCGCAGGATTATAGATCCTTTCCCATGTGGAATTATAATTTGCCTATTGAGCAAAGAGTGAATGATGTGGTAAGCCGGTTGACACTGGAAGAAAAAGTACATCAAATGCTGAATGCAACGCCTGCAATTCCAAGGCTGGGTATTTTGGCTTACGACTGGTGGAATGAAACATTGCATGGTGTTGCAAGAACGCCTTACCGTGTTACTTCCTATCCACAGGCCATTGCTATGGCTGCAACATGGGATAGTAACTCACTATACCGTATGGCCGATTATGCTGCAATGGAAGGCAGGGCCATTCAAAATATGGCGATCGAACAGGGTAAAACAAAAGACCGCTATTTGGGATTAACGTACTGGACGCCCAATATCAATATCTTTCGTGACCCCCGCTGGGGCCGTGGACAGGAAACTTATGGGGAAGATCCTTTTTTAACTGCGATGATGGCCAGGGCTTTCGTAAGAGGATTGCAGGGAGAAGATCCGAAATACTTAAAAGCAGCTGCATGTGCCAAACATTTTGCCGTGCATAGCGGCCCCGAACCCAGCAGGCATGTAGATAATTTCAATCCATCAACCTATGACCTCTGGGATACTTATTTACCTGCATTCAGGGAGTTAGTTACAAAAGCAAATGTTGCAGGTGTGATGTGTGCCTACAATGCAGTGAACACACAACCCTGTTGTGCAAATGACCTGCTGATGAATGATATCCTGCGCAAGCAATGGCAATTCAATGGTTATGTCACCAGTGATTGCTGGGCCATTGATGATTTTTTCAAGTATCATAAAACACATAAGGATTCGATCAGCTCTGCAGTTGATGGAGTGATGCATGGAACGGATATTGAATGCGGTACTTCTGTGTATTACACTTTGATCAATGCAGTGAAACAGGGATTGATCAGCGAAGCACAGATCGATGTTTCCCTGCGCAGGTTGTTCACTATCCGTTACCGCTTGGGAATGTTTGACCCGCCTTCGATGGTAAAATATACCAATGCACCTGCATCAACATTGGAAGCGCCCGAACATAAAGCGCTTGCACTGAAAATGGCGCAGCAAAGTATTGTTTTATTAAAGAACCAAAACAATACGCTGCCTTTGAAAAAGACAATTAAGAAAATTGCTGTTGTTGGCCCCAATGCAGATAACCGCGTTGCTGTTCTTGGAAATTACAATGGCATCCCTTCGCAAATTGTTACAGTGCTTGATGGTATCAAAGCAAAACTCGGTAACGGTGTAGAAGTAGTGTATGAACGCGGATCAACATTTATTAATGATACGTTATTGGTGTATGCCGATGTAAGCAACCAGTTTAGTTGGCAAGGCAAACAGGGTTTTGAAGCAGAATATTTTAATAACCGTGAATTGAAAGGCGATGCAGTAACCATAAGAAATGAAACTGCTGTTGATCACTCCTGGCAGGAAGGAGAATTGGTTGTTAAGGGCCTAATGGCAACAAATTTTTCTGCAAGATATACTACCAACTTTACGGCTGCACTCGATGGAAGCATAACGTTTGAAGTAGATGGCGACGATGGGTATAAATTAAATATCAACGGTAAAGATGTGATCAATACCTGGACACGCAACCGCAATGGTGCAAGAACGTATAAACTGCTAACGCAAAAAGATGCTGTGTACAAAATGGTATTGGAATACTGGCAGGGTGCTGGCAAAGCGAATATCAAATTAAGAGCAGGAAATTTTCAGCCAACAGATCTGAATGTATTGGCCACCAATATTAAAGATGCTGATGCGATCATTTATGTTGGCGGCATTTCACCGCAACTGGAAGGAGAAGAGATGCAGGTAAATGCACCGGGCTTTAATGGTGGTGACAGAACGTCGATCGCATTGCCTGCTGTACAAACAAGAACGATGAAGGCACTGCGATCAACAGGTAAACCTGTTGTGTTTGTAATGATGACAGGAAGTGCTATCGCCATTCCATGGGAAGATGGGAATATTCCTGCGATCATCAATGCATGGTATGGCGGGCAAAGCGCGGGCACTGCAATTGCCGACGTATTGTTTGGTGATTATGATCCTGCGGGAAGATTACCTGTTACATTTTATAAAAGTGATAATGACCTTCCGGGGTTTAGTGATTACTCAATGAAAGGAAGGACCTATCGTTATTTTCATGGAGAAGCATTGTACCCGTTTGGTTATGGTTTGAGTTATACAACTTTTACTTACACCAATTTGAAGATGCCGGTTGCAGTAGCTAAAGGAAGATCAATAGTTGTAACGGCCAGGGTTACTAATACCGGTAAAAGAGATGGTGAAGAAGTGGTGCAGTTATATGTATCCGTCCAGGATAATACTATTCATGCCCCGATAACAGCATTAAAAGGTTTTCAAAGAATTGCGTTAAAATCAGGCGAAAGTAAAATGGTAACATTTAAGTTATCAGCCAATGATCTTTCAGTAGTGAATGAAGAAGGTAAATTATACCAGCCAAAAGCTAAATTGATGATAAGTGTAGGCGGTGGGCAATTGAATGTAAACAACAAAACAACGAGTAACGTGTTAGGTAAAACAATTTCAATACAATAAATACAAAGGGATTCATAGAAAGATATCTTTAATTTTTAAACCGCAGTTATGAAAATTAAAAAACAAACTGGAGTTGACCGGCGAAGATTTATTGGTGATACTTTGAAAGCATCACTCGCTTTTACATTACCGAGTATTGTGCCTTCATCTGTATTTGGAAGGTTAGCGCCAAGTAACCGCATCAATGTTGCTGCGATCGGCAATGGCCGAATTGGCCGCACACATGATATGCCCGGTGTATGGCAATATGATTATGCGCAGCTGATGGCGGTCTGCGATCTTGATAGTTTGCGTGCAGCAGATGGAAAGAAATTAGTGAATGAATATTACAGTAAAAAAACGGGTAAAGATTTTGACGGCGTAAAACTGTACACTGATTATCGTGAATTATTACAGGATAAAGATATCGATGCAGTGCTCATCAGTACGCCCGATCATACACACGCCATGATCGGTGTTGCTGCAGCACGGGCAGGCAAACATATCTATATGCAAAAACCTGCATCGCTTACTATTAAAGAAGGAAGGACAATAAGTGATGTAGTACAAAAAAGCGGGGTAAAATTTCAAATGGGCAGCCAGCAAAGGAGTACTGAACAATTTCGATACGCAGCAGAACTCGTGCGTAACGGGAGGATCGGGCAATTGAAAAAAGTTTATGTTGGTTTACCCGGTGATCCTCCCGGTGGAAATAAAACTGAAATGCCTGTGCCCAGGAATTTAAATTATGATATGTGGCTGGCATCAACTCCGGAAGTTTATTATACCGAGGATAGGGTGCACCCACAAGTGGGTTATGGCCGCCCGGGCTGGTTACGTTGCGAACAGTTTGGTGCAGGAATGATCACCGGCTGGGGGGCACATCATATTGATAGCGCTCATTGGGGAATGGGCATGGAGAAAAGCGGGCCTGTTGAAATATGGTGTGATAAAGTTGAATTTGCAACGGGTGGTTTGTGGGATGTACATGGCATTTTTAAAACAGAAGCCAACTATGCAAACGGTGTTAACATGACCGTTAGTAACGAATTTCAAAACGGTATTAAATTCGAAGGAACAGCAGGCTGGATATTTGTTTCCCGTGGCGATTACCAGGTAACGGGCAGTGATCCTACAAAGCCGGGTGAATCAGCTAAAAAGATCGATGCCAGCGATCCTAAAATATTGACTTCAGTTATCGGCGCCAACGAATTTCATTTTGAAATAAGCAAAGAGCATCATGGCAACTGGCTGGAGGCGATCAGGGATAATAAAAAACCAATAGCACCGGTTGAAGAAGCCCACCGTGCCTGTTCAGCATGTTTGCTGCATCATATTTCAATGAAGTTGAAAAGAAAATTATATTGGGATCCCGTAAAGGAGCAATTCAAAAATGATGATGAAGCCAATAAAATGTTATCAAGGCCCCAACGCAAAGGATATGAAGTAAAATAAACCAGATGAAAAAATTGATCACAATATTATTCCTGCTCCCATTTACCGGCTTTGCACAAAAGGATTCGATAGCGTCTGGTGCATACAACTGGCAACAACCGGCAGTACAAAAAAATAAGTTGGCATCAACAGTCTTGGTGGAGGGTAAAGCCCATGATTTTGAATGGATGCAATTAAGTGCAAATGCCATTTATGGTACAAAGCCTGTAGATCAAAATGTACCTGCCAACCTGGAAGAAATGATCATCATAAAGTATGGAGCCGTACGCATTCATTTCCGGGATTCTACTTTTGTATTAACACCAAATAGCGTGGCGGTATTGATGCCGGGAGAAAAATATTCTTTGCAAAATGCAATGAATGAGCATACCGAATTTTATTCCATAAAATACCGCAGGGAATCCCGTGCAATGAATAAAATACCTAATGGTTCATTCGTGAAGATATGGGAGACCATTCCCTTTAAACCAAATAATACCGGCGGTGGCAGAAGAGATTTTTTTGAACAGCCTACAGTAATGCAAAAACGTTTCGAGATACATGTAAGTACTTTAAAAGAAGGCATGCGCAGCCACGACCCCCATACACACAAGGCAGAAGAAATTGTATTGCTGATCGAAGGCGATACTGAAATGCAGATAGGTGATCAATTTAAAAAAGTGAATGCAGGGGGCTTCTATTATTTGGGAAGTAATGTATTGCACGCTATTAAAAATGTTGGTACGAAGCCCAGCACTTATTTTGCGATACAGTTTGAATAGATCAAAAGTTTACAGTTTTCAGTTTATAGTTTTCGGTTTTTTTTAATTCGGAAAGTGATTGATTGGTTAAACAGTTTGCTAATGAAAAGAATGTTTGTAACGCTGCTGGTGTTGAATATGTTTGCTTTAAAAGCACAGCAGTATCCCCATGTAAATATTCCCGGTTCTGAAGTAAGAAAAATAACTTCATCAATTATTGCTGGACAGGAATATGAATTGCAAATATCCTTGCCTGCAGATTATAACAATAGCACAAAAAAATATCCAGTAGTTTATTTGATGGATTCGCAATGGGACTTTCCCGCAGTAAAGTCAATTTATGGACAGCAATACTTTGATGGTTTTATTCCCGCGGTGATCATAGTCGGTGTTACATGGGGCGGCATAGATCCGAACCCTGATAGCCTGCGTGCGAGGGATTATACCCCTACTAATGAAGCGAGGTTGATACAAAGTGGTGGTGCAGATAAATTCCTCGACTTTATGCAAAAAGAATTGTTTCCATTCATTGAAAAGAATTATAAAGCAGATAATGAGAGCAGAACGTTAATGGGCTGTTCATTGGGCGGCTTATTTACGTTGTACACTTTATTTACCCGCACCGGTATGTTCACGGGCTACGCAGCCGCAAGCCCTGCTATTGGTTGGGATAAAGAAGTGTTGTATAAATATGAAAAAGAGTTTGCAGCAAAAAGAATATCCAAACCTGTTCGGGTCTATATGACTGTGGGTGATGTGGAAAGAGGAAGCAAGGCGTTTGAAAAATTCGCGGCCTTTTTGATGTTACAAAATTATAATAATGTTAGCCTTCAGTCTAAAGTTTTAGAAAATACCGGGCACTCAGGCACTAAAAGTGAAACTTACACAAGAGGATTGCAATATGTATTTGAAAGGAAGCAGTTAAAACTAAGTGATGAACAATTGAATAAATATACAGGCACTTATGCAGGCAGCAATGGCAATACGATCGAGATAAAGAAAGAAGGCGGGCAATTGGTTTGGTTTTATTCACCACAAAATAAGTTCACCATTTTTGCAAACACGCAAAAACATTTTTATGCAACGCATGAATTTTTTAACGTGTATTTCAAACAGGATAGTGATAAGGTAACAGGCTTTGATCTTTCACGATATGGATCAACACAGGCTTTCAGTAAAATTAATTAGTATGAAAAAAGCAGTAGTTATATTGTTGCTGGCCCTTCAGCCAGCAGGTGTTGAAAAAGTAAGTGGTCAAATTGTACTGCCGCAAATTATAAGGGATAGTATGATATTGCAACGTGAGGCTAAGATCAATGTTTGGGGATGGGCATCTCCCAATGAAAAAGTTACTGTTTCTTTTAATAAAAAAAAGTATAACACAAAAACCGGGGCTGATGGCAAATGGAAGATCGTTCTTCCTGCGATGAAAGCAGGAGGGCCTTACACGATGACCATTGCAGGAAAGAATACGATCACGCTGAACAATATATTAATGGGGGACGTGTGGTTTTGTTCGGGACAATCGAACATGGTGCATCAAATGAATATCCATGATGTGACTTATGCCAATGATATTGCAACTGCAAATTATCCCGAAATAAGGCAATTCTGGATACCGACATTGACCAGTCTTGAAGGGCCAAAAGAAAATTTGCCTTCGGGTTCGTGGGCATCAGCTATAGGCGATAATGTAAGGCCATTCTCTGCCGTAGCATTTTTCTTTGCAAGAAAGATCTATGAAGAATACCATATCCCGATCGGTATCATTAATTCAAGTGTAGGCGGAACACCCATCGAAGCATGGACAAGCGAAGAAGGATTGAAAGATTTCCCTGCATTGCTCAGTACGATACAAAAGAATAAAGACACAGCTTATGTAAATGGTTTTGCAAGAAGGGCATTTGCAGCAAATGCAAACAGGCCGGCAAGGCAACCACAGGATAAAGGGTTAACCGGGCCGGTCAAATGGTATGATGTTAATTATGCAGTTAAAGGATGGAAGACAATTGCTGTGCCCGGCTATTGGGAAGATCAGGGCATTAAAGACCTCAATGGTGTAGTTTGGTATAGAAAGGAAATTGATGTGCCTGCATCAATGACAGGTAAACCCGCAAAAGTTTTTTTAGGAAGGATCGTTGATGCTGATGTGTTATATATAAATGGTAAGCAAGTTGGCACTACCACTTACATGTACCCGCAGAGAAGATATAATATTGCAGCTGATATATTAAAAGAAGGAAAGAATATTATAGTAGTGAAGCTGACCAATAATTTCGGGAAAGGCGGCTTTGTTCCTGGTAAACCTTATTGCCTTTTTGCAGGAAAAGATACTATCGATCTAAAGGGTTACTGGCAATATAAAGTGGGAGAAGTTTTTGCACCGTCATTTGGCAATGTTGGGGGTGGCGGCATCAATGCGCAAAACCAACCTGCTGCTTTATACAACGCAATGGTAGCGCCTGTAATTAATTATACTATCAAAGGTTTTTTATGGTACCAGGGCGAAGCCAATTCTGGAAGAGCCGCTGAATATGCAAAGCTGCAACCTGCACAAATTATCGACTGGCGTAATAAATGGCAACAGGGCGATATGCCTTTTCTATATGTACAGCTTCCTAATTATATGGATGCAAACTATCTTCCTTCCGAAAGCCAGTGGGCTGAGTTGAGGGAATCGCAATTAAGGTCTTTATCAGTATCCAATACAGGAATGGCAGTTGCAATTGATCTTGGTGAATGGAACGATATACATCCTGATAATAAAAAAACAGTTGGCGATCGCCTTGCATTAATTGCAGACAAGGTCGTTTATGGAAAAGATATTATTTATAGCGGACCAATTTTTCAATCTGCTGCAATTGCAGGAAATGCAATAACGATATCATTTGCAAATATTGGCAGCGGGCTTATTACCAATGATGGTGAAGAGCTGAGAGAATTTGCTATTGCAGGCGCAGATAAAAGATTTGTTTGGGCCAAAGCAAAAATAGAAGGTGATAAGATCATTGTTTCGAGCGATGCTATTGCAAATCCAATGTATGTTCGTTATGCATGGGCTGATAATCCGGATGTTAATTTGTACAATAAAGAAGGCTTACCGGCATCACCATTCAGAACAGACCAATAGTTTAAAAAAATATAAACCAAAAAAATGAAAGCAGTTAGTTTTTCTTTATTACTGATCATATGCTTTGCATACAGTGTAGCTGCGCAACCTGCAATTGACAGCAGCAAATATCCAAAGCTGGTCACATTCACTGCACAACAGGATCATGATAACATGATGCAGCAACTGGGCATAAAAAAATTAAGGCCCGGGCCCAGTGGAAATGAATCTGCACCCAATCATGCTAACTATGATGAATCATTAGCCAACCCCTGTCCACAGTTACCGGATATACTTACCACCAAAAATGGAAAGAAAATAACCACTGCAGAAGGATGGTGGAACCAACGCCGCCCTGAGATAGCGGCAGATATTGAAAATGAATTATACGGGCGCCTGCCGAATAATATACCTAAAGTAACCTGGACTGTCAAGATCACCGACAGGGAATTCATTGGCCGCACACCGGCAATTGTCAAGCAATTAGTGGGGCATGTTGACAATAGTGCATACCCGCTTATCAATGTAGATATAAATATGAATGTAGTGCTGCCTGCAAATGTGAAAGGCCCGGTGCCTGTATTGATGATGTTTGGTTTTCCATCCTTTCCTGCACCTGCGCAACCAACGCCTGCTGAAATGGAAAAACTGAATGCTGCATTCAAAGAGATGATGATAAAATATGATCCTTCTTTAAAGATCATCTTCGACAGGTATCCTGTTTATAACCCGATCACAAGATTAGCAGGGCCTAATTTTTTTGCATTGCCTGCAGTAGAAACTTTATCTCCTACAGAACAGTTGCTGGCTGCAGGTTGGGGTTATGCCACTATTGAACCCAATAGTATACAGGCTGATAATGGTGCAGGCCTTACAAGAGGTATCATTGGTTTAGTAAACAAAGGACAGCCCCGCAAACCCGGCGACTGGGGATCATTGCGTGCATGGGCGTGGGGTGCAGCGAGAGGTTTAGATTATTTAGAAACAGATACATTGGTTGATGCAAAGAAAGTTGGGATAGAAGGCGTCTCACGGTATGGCAAAGCCGCTTTGGTTACATTAGCATACGAGCAGCGTTTTGCGGTGGGGTTAATTGGGTCTTCAGGTAAAGGCGGTGCAACACTCGAACGCCGTGTATTTGGAGAAGCAGTAGAAAGCCTTACAGGCACAGGTGAGTACCATTGGATGGCTGGAAATTATTTAAAGTATGGAACAGAAGAATCCTCATTCGGGAAAAAAGCAGGTTGTGATCTTACTGTTGATTCGCATGAGCTGATCGCATTGTGTGCACCAAGGCTTACATTTATCAGTTATGGCATTCCTGAAAAGGGCGATGCCAAATGGTTAGATCAAACAGGAAGTTATATGGCTACCGTGGCAGCAGGTGCAGTATTTAAATTATTAGGTGTAAAGGATATTGGGGTAAGCAATGATTATCTTAGTGAAAAAATGCCACCGGTGCTTACTGATATGCTGGATGGAGAACTGGCGTGGCGGCAACATGATGGCGGTCATACTGACGGGCCTAACTTTAAATACTTTATTCCATGGGCAAGTAAATTCTTAAAATATAATAAGGCCCAGTAAACAAATCAAATTATGAAGCACTGTTTATTCATTGTGATGAGTTTTATTGCATTGCAGGCGTTTGCGCAACAGGACAATACCCCATGGCGTGGAAAAAAAGCTGCCGTAGTGCTTACTTATGATGACGCCATTGATCAACACCTCGATAATGCAGTACCTGTATTGGATTCATTAAAATTAAAAGCTACTTTTTATTTAACCGCATTCTCCACTTCAATGCAAACCCGTTTGAATGACTGGAAAAAATTGGCAGGCAAAGGTTATGAACTCGGTAACCATACCTTATACCATCCATGTGATGCCGGCATGAGTGGAAGAACCTGGGTGCAGCCGGAAAATGATCTAAGTAAATACACTGTAAAACGAATGGAAAATGAAATGCGCATGACTAATTTGTTTTTACGATCACTGGATGGCAAAACAAAAAGGACATTTGCATTTACCTGTGGTGATATGAAGATCGGTGATTCTTCCTTTATCAACGGAATGAAAAAAGATTTTGTTGCTGCAAGGGCTGTAAGGAATGAAATGCATAAAATAAATGAGATCGATCTTTATAATGTAGATTGTTATATGGTAAATAATAACAGTTTTGAAGAGATGAAACAATGGGTTGATAAAGCTATGCAGACAAATTCTTTATTGGTCATCTTATTTCATGGTGTGGGAGGCGGCAATGGTTTAGATGTTTCTTTAGATGCCCACCGTAAAATATTAAGTTATATCAAGCAAAATGAAAAGAACATTTATATAGCACCAATGCTGGAAATAGCAGAATACATTGCATCATGGCAGGCTAAAAATAAATAAAAGTTGTAGTGATGAATAAAAAATTGCGCAGTCACGATTGGTTTGGCCGTAAGGATAAAGACGGTATTATTTATCGCAGCTGGATGAAGAACCAGGGCATGCCACCTGATCTTTTTGATGGGAGGCCTGTAATTGGTATTTGCAATACCTGGAGTGAATTAACGCCATGCAATGCACACCTGCGTGATATTGCTGAAATGGTAAAGCGTGGAGTATATGAAGCGGGTGGTTTTCCTGTAGAGTTCCCCATTATGTCATTGGGAGAAACATTATTAAAACCAACAGCAATGCTGTTCAGGAATTTGGCCAGCATGGATGCGGAAGAATCCATTCGTGGTAACCCCATTGATGGAGTTGTATTGTTAACCGGTTGCGATAAAACAACACCTTCAACAGTAATGGGCGCCGCGAGTGTTAACCTTCCTACCATTGTTGTGCCTGGCGGTCCGATGCTGAATGGAAAATACAAGGGCAATGATATTGGTTCGGGTACGCATGTATGGAAGTTTGACGAAGATATGAAGACAGGCAGGATGACAGCAGAAGAATGCACCGTCGCTGAAAGCTGTATGAGCCGCAGCGTAGGGCATTGTATGACGATGGGTACGGCATCCACAATGGCCTGCATGGTGGAATCATTAGGCCTTACATTGCCTGGTGCGGCAGCAATTCCTGCAGCAGATTCAAGAAGAAAAGTGCTGGCACAATTAAGTGGCAGAAGAATAGTTGAAATGGTAAAGGAAGATCTTACAATTTCAAAAATACTGACGAAAGAAGCTTTTGAAAATGCGGTAAAAGTAAATGCTGCTGTTGGAGGCTCTTCTAATTTTATTATTCACCTAACTGCAATTGCCGGAAGGATCGGGGTGGAATTGAATTTAGAAGACTTTGACACACTGGGAAGCAATATTCCTTTATTGGTAAACCTGATGCCCTCAGGAAAATTCTTAATGGAAGATTTTTATTACGCAGGCGGATTACCTGTTGTATTGGATCAATTGAAAGGCCAGCTGCATAAAAATGTTGTTACGGTTACGGGCAAAGACCATGAAGAGAATATAAAAGGACTGGCTGCATGTTATAATGAACAGGTAATAGCTCCTTATGATAGACCGCTTATCCCGCATGCGGGCTGTGTTGTATTAAAAGGAAATCTTGCCACGAATGGTGCTGTGTTAAAACCTTCAGCAGCAACACCTGCATTGATGCAGCACAAAGGGCGAGCAGTTGTTTTTGAAAGCATAGAAGATTATCATGCAAGGATAGATGACCCTCATCTTGATATTGATGAGAACTGCGTGATGGTATTGAAATATGTCGGGCCTGTTGGTTATCCCGGGATGCCCGAAGTGGGCAATATGACATTGCCTAAAAAATTATTGCAAAAAGGAATAACAGATATGGTGCGCATATCGGATGGGAGGATGAGTGGTACAGCTTATGGCACTGTTGTATTGCATGTATCTCCTGAATCGGCCATTGGTGGTACACTGGCCTTGGTGCAAAATGGCGATATGATAGAACTGGATGTAGCAAAAAGAAAAATTCATCTCGATGTTACAGATGAAGAATTGGCAAAACGAAAAACTGGATGGACAGCGCCAAAACATGCGGCTGACCGTGGCTATGTAAACCTTTATGTAAAGCATGTGCTGCAGGCCGATAAAGGTGCAGACCTTGATTTTCTCGTTGGTAATTCAGGATCAGCAGTTACAAGAGATTCTCATTAAATTAGTGTATGAAAAAAATAATAGTTTTTGCTGTTTTTATTATCGCGGTTCATTGTCAAATAAGATCGCAAAATAAAACGGTTGGTACTGTTGAGCGGATCGATGCGGCTTTGGATGCGATCATTGCTCCCGGTGCAAAAGCAGAAATAATTGCAGAGGGTTTTAACTGGAGCGAAGGCCCTTTATGGCTGGAAAAAATTCATGCCTTGATATTCTCTGATGTGCCGGAGAATAAAATTTATAAATGGACAGCAGCAAAAGGAACAGAATTATACCTTACTCCTTCGGGTTATACAGATACTGTAATAAAACGCGGTGGCGAAATGGGCAGTAATGGGTTGTTATTGGATAATAAAGGCAGGCTCGTATTATGCCAGGATGGTAACCGGCAAATGGGAAGGATGAATGCGCCGCTTGATCATCCGGCAGCAAATTTTATAACTATTGCCTCTACTTATAAAGGCAAACGTTTTAGCAGCCCTAACGATGCAGTGTATAATAAAGCAGGGGAGTTATTCTTTACTGATCCTCCTTACGGATTGGAAACAAAATCTGATAACGATCCTAAAAAAGAGATCCCATTTAACGGTGTTTATAAAGTAAAGAAAGATGGTACAGTGATCTTATTAATAGATTCTATCCCGAGGCCAAATGGTATTGCTTTTTTGCCCGGAGAAAAAAAATTACTGATCGCCTGTTCAGATGGAAGAAAGCCTAATTGGTACGTGTATGATGTAAAAGGCGATGCTTTAATGAATGGTAAAATATTTTATAGCGCAGCGGGAGCTCCAAAAAATGTGAAGGGTGGGCCCGATGGAATGAAAGTGGATAAGAAAGGAAATGTTTTTGCATCAGGCCCCGGCGGCATATGGATATTTAACAAAGATGCAAAGCTATTAGGCAAATTGCATTTGACCGAACAGGCATCTAATTGTGCACTGAGCACAGATGAAAAAACTTTATACATTACCAATGATATGTATGTACTAAAATTTAAAATGAGAGATTAAATCAATACACATGAAGTTGTATAAAACAAAAACGGGTATCGTAATTGAAAAGGACAATAATTTTTATTTAGTAAGAGAAACTAATTGGGAGCAATTCATAAACGATGATAATCTTTTTAAAAAAATAAAAGCACTTACAGCTTCATTGCCCGTATCAGGAAATGAACTGATCAGCGAAGTTGAATCTCCCATCGGCAACAACCAGGAGTTATGGGCTTGTGGCGTAACTTATTTGAGAAGTAAAGTGGGGCGGCAGGAAGAGTCCAAATCAAGCGGCGGCGCCGATTTTTATGCAAAGGTCTATGAAGCAGAAAGGCCCGAAGTATTTTTTAAATCAACAGCACATCGTGTAGTAGGCGATAAAGCAAAAGTAAATATCCGTAAGGATTCAACATGGGATGTACCAGAACCTGAATTAACATTGGTAGTAAGTTCATCAGGAAAGATCATTGGTTATACCATTGGCAATGATATGAGCAGCCGCAGTATTGAAGGGGAGAACCCATTATATCTTCCGCAGGCAAAAACTTATGATGCCTGTGCAGCATTGGGGCCTTGCATTTTTGTAACAGAAGAACCGCTTCATCATAGCACCATCATTGCACTTGAAATAAAAAGAAATGCAACTATAGTTTTCAGTGACAGCATTGCCATTGCGCAAATGAAAAGAACGCCACAGGAATTAGTGGGCTTTGTTTTTCGTGAATGTTCTTTCCCTTATGGTTGTTTGATAATGACCGGAACTGGTATTGTACCGGGCAGTGATTTTACCTTGCAAAGCGGCGATGAGATAAAAATATCTATTGGGAATATCGGAACGCTTACCAACATCGTTCGTTAAAAAATTTATTTATTACACGGATTATTATCGATTACACCGATCATTGAGTTTTCAATCCGTGTGATCTTTTTTAATCGGTGTAATTAAAAATGTTTTATGACTTTTTTAATTATACTTTTCGCGATCGTGATACAGGTTTTTTTAACCGCAAAAAAGGTTAGCCCATTCTTATCGTTATTGATCGTTTCAATCATAGCTGGCTTGCTGTTGGGCTTAAAACCCGAAGACCTACTGAGGTCAATTGAAAAAGGTGTTGGCAGCACGCTTGGCGGATTGGCATTGATCATTTGTTTAGGCGCTGTATTGGGAAAGATATTGGAACAAAGCGGAGCAGCAGAAAAAATATCAACTACGTTGATCAATGGCTTTGGTAAAAAAAATATTCAATGGGCCGTATTGCTTACCGGTTTTTTAATTGGTATCCCTTTATACTATAATGCGGGGTTTGTAATATTGGTGCCATTGGTTTTTACATTGGCAAGAAAGACAGGTTTGCCTTTATTATATATTGCTGTTCCAATGGCTGCAGCGCTTTCTACCACGCATTGTTTTTTGCCACCACACCCGGGCCCTGTTGTATTAGTGAATGCATTTAAGGCCAACATGGGCAAGGTATTATTGTATGGTATCATCATTGCCATTCCTGCGGTTATTATCGCCGGGCCATTTTTAGGAAGGCTTTTGCAAAAAATAAAAGTAGATACCACGGGGCTTTTTGCAGGGGAAGAGATCAATACCAATAAAGCATTACCTGCTGCCTTTCCAAGTTTCTTTATTGCTTTATTACCTGTGTTACTTATAACTATTTCCGTGCTTGCAGGTATTTATTTGCCTGCAGGAACATTGTTGCAAAGGATATTATTGTTTACAGGCGATTCTACCATCGCGTTGCTCTTGTCGGTATTACTGGCGATATATTATTTTGGTATACATGCAGGCAAATCAATGGAAACCATGATGCAGTCACTGGCCTCAGCTATTTCAGGTATTGCAATGATATTGCTCATCATTACAGCAGGCGGGATATTTAAGCAGGTGCTGATAGATAGTGGTACCGGCGATTATATTGCATCATTCAGCAGTAAATGGAAAATGCCACCCTTGCTGTTTGGTTGGCTGATCACTGCTTTATTACGCGTGATGATCGGCTCTGCAACGGTTGCAGGTATCACTGCTGCGGGAGTGGTATCGCCATTGGTATTGAGCGGTGTTGTTTCGCCTGAATTGATGGTACTGGCAGTTGGTGCGGGAAGTGTATTTGGTTCGCACATCAATGATTCAGGATTCTGGATGTTCAAAGAATTCTTTAAGTTATCATTAAAGCAAACTTTTTTATCGTGGACGGTAATGGAAACACTGATCTCTATTTTGGGTTTAATAGGTGTATTACTGCTGGATAGTATCATATAATTTATTTATTGCTAAAACATGATATAATGAAAAAAATATTTCCACTCGTAGTGCTGTCTTTCCTGTTGGTATTATTTCAAAGCTGTGACCCGGGAAAGAAAATAAGCCAATCTTCAACAACCACTGCTAAGGGTTTAAAAGATTACTATAAAGATTACTTTGCTATTGGTGTTGCTGTTTCGCCAAGGGCGCTTAAAACAGATGAAGCGCAACTGGTACTGGAACAATTTAATAGTATGACACCAGAGAACGCGATGAAGATGGGGCCAATACACCCGCAGGAAAAAATGTATAACTGGACCGGTGCTGATTCTATCGCCGCGTTTGCCAAAAGAAACGGGCTTAAACTGCGGGGCCATACCTTGTGCTGGCACAATCAAACCCCTCCATGGTTTTTTAAAGACGCAGAAGGAAAGGAAGTCAGCAAAGAAATTTTATTACAGCGGTTAAAAGAGCATATAACTACCGTGGTTAGCCGCTATAAGGATGTTGTTTATGCATGGGATGTAGTGAATGAAGTGATTTCTGATAAGCCGGATGAATACTATCGCAGTTCTCCCTGGTATAAGATATGCGGCGAGGATTTTGTTGCCAAGGCATTTGAATATGCACATGCCGCCGACCCGCATGCGCTGTTGTTCTATAATGATTACAACGAGATCAATGCAGGTAAAAGGGAAAAGATCATCAGGATGGTAAAAGGCCTGCAGGCAAAAGGGGTACCCATCAATGGCGTTGGGTTGCAGGGGCATTGGGCAGTAAATGAACCGTCACGTGAACAGCTGGAAAAAACATTGCAGGATTTTTCAACGCTTGGATTAAAATTGCAGGTAACGGAACTGGATATTTCTGTTTACCCAAAAGAACATGAAGCAAGGGAAAGAAAAAAAGAAGATTATGATACGGCTTTCTCCAAAGAAAAAGAATTGCAGCAAATGGAAGTTTACAAAACATGCTTTGAATTATTCAGGAAATATAAAAAGTATATCAGTGGTGTTACGTTCTGGAATATATCAGACCGGAGCAGTTGGTTAGATAATTTTCCTGTGAGAGGCAGGAAGGATTATCCTTTGCTGTTTGATAAGAATCTTGCTCCTAAGAAAGCTTTTTGGGAAGTGGTTAAATTTTGACCGGGATACTGTAACAAATAAAAAGGCCCCCAACAATGCTGTTGGGGGCCTTTAATTTATTAAAAGCTTATAAAATTATTCAGCTTTTGGTTCTTCTTTAGATTCTGACGCTGCATTATCAGCTGCATCACTTTCCATCTTAGCTTTTAAATTAGCTAAAACACCAAGGTCACCTAAAGTTGATTTTTCTACTTTGCTTTGAAGGTTCTTCACCGCTTTTTTAGTTACTTCAGCATCTGCTTTTTTCTCTTTTATTATAGCTTGTTTTTCTTCTTCAATTACCTGCTCCCAGATGCGGGTGTGGCTTAACACGATACGTTTGTCGTTACGGTCAAACTCGATCACCATGAATGGAGCAGTTTCATCAGCGCCGATGGTCTTACCATCTTCTTTCGCTAAATGGCGGCTTGGTGCAAACCCTTCAAGTCCGTAAGGCAATTGTACTACAGCACCTTTGTCATCTTTTTTAACAACGGTTCCTTCGTGGATGCTGCCTACAGGGAAAGTAGATTCCAATGTGTTCCATGGATCTTCTTCAATTTGCTTGTGCCCTAATTGTAATTTACGGCCTTCTTTATCGATGTTCATGATGATCACATCAATAGTTTCACCAACCTTAGTGTATTCATTCGGGTTGTTGAAACGCTTTAACCAGCTCAGGTCGCTGATGTGGATCATACCACCGATACCGGTAGATAATTCAACAAAAACACCGTAAGGAGTGATATTCTTTACGATACCTTTATGTTTGCTGTTCTCAGGGAAAACAGTTTCGATAGTGCTCCATGGATCTTCTGTCATTTGTTTGATAGAAAGGCTCATTTTGCGGGTGTCTTTGTCAAGGGTAACAACTTTTGCTTCGTATTCGTCACCTAATTTAAAGAACTCTTTAGCATTGATAGGCGTGTTAGCCCATGTAATTTCACTTACGTGTACCAAACCTTCCACACCAGGCATGATCTCTAAGAAAGCACCGTAGTCTTCAATGTTCACTACTTTACCTTTTACGATCTCGCCTTCTTTCAATCCTTCAGATAAAGTATCCCAGGGGTGAGGGGTCAATTGTTTTAAACCAAGGCTGATACGTTTTTTGTCATCATCAAAATCCAATACCACTACGTTCAGTTTCTGGTCCATCTTCAATACTTCAGATGGGTGGTTGATACGTCCCCATGAAATATCAGTGATGTATAATAAACCGTCTAAGCCACCAAGGTCGAGGAATGCACCAAAATCAGTGATGTTCTTGATCGTTCCTTCCAATACCTGGCCTTTTTCCAGTTTACCCATGATCTCGGCACGTTGTGCTTCGATATCACTTTCAATAAGGGCTTTATGAGAAACAACGGCATTCTTAATGGCTTCGTTGATCTTAACCACTTTAAATTCCATTGTCTTGTTTACGAACTGGTCGTAATCAGTAACTGGTTTCACGTCGATCTGTGAACCTGGTAAGAAAGTTTCCATACCAAATACATCAACGATCAAACCACCTTTAGTTTTGCTGGTAACCAAACCGGTAACGATCTCACCAGTGCGGTGTACTTCAACAATTCTCTCCCACGCCCTTGTTGTGCGTGCATTTTTACGGCTTAAATGTAAGTTACCTTCCCTGTCTTCTTTTTCTACCACCATCACTTCAATTACATCGCCTACTTTTACGCCACCTGGTACATCCCTGAATTCATTCAGAGAAATTAAACCGTCGCTTTTAAAACCAATGTTTACAACAGCATCAGTTTTGGTTAATGATTCTACAGTTGCCTGTATCATTTCACCATCATTGATCTGCTTGAACGTATTATCGTAAACAGTGTCATACTTTGCTTTTTCATCAGCAGAATAACTTGTTACGTTACGTTTGTCAACGCTCCAGTCAAAATCATCATGAGCGGTAGCAACGGTCTCAGCAACCGGAGCCTGTACAGGCACATTTGATATCGCAGCAGTTTCTGCAGCCTCAGCTGAAGACCCTTCCTGTGCATCTGCGTTTAATTGTTTAATAATATTGAAAGACATAAAATGATCCCGTGGTTTTTTAAACGGGACGGCAAAGTTAATAAAAGATGCCCGATTTTCAGCCTATAATGTTATTCTTTTTTGTAATGGCTTGAGCTTGTAAATAGAAAGAAAAATTGGTTTTATAAGGCTTTGGATAGTAGTTGTATATAAAAAAGAACCCTCAACATTGTGTTGAGGGTTCTTTTAATATTAAGATAAGAAGTGGTCTATCTTATGACTTCCGCCCTGCCCATGGCAAGTCGGTTGCCTACTACATCCACAACTTCGATCCAGTAAACACCAGTACCATACCTTCTCATATCAACATCCATCCTTGCATAAGGCGCTTGTATAGAGTATCCTAAAGTGGTTACCCTCTTACCTCTTGCATCATAGATATTAATACCGCGTGGTAAATTAGTATTGTTTACTATACTGTAGTACCTAACCTGGAACTGGCCGGTATTAGGATTAGGATAAACGAATACCTTTCCGCTAACCGAGTCGGTAATTGACACCATGTTAGACAGGTTGGTACAACCGTTCACATCTGTAACCCTTAATGTGTAATCACCAATTCCGTCAACAGTAACCAGGTAAGAACTTGCTGTTGCACCCGGAACCGCTACACCGCCTTTCAACCATGTATAATTAGCTGCTGCAGGAGTAACCGTAGAGAACAGTGTGGTGGTTAAACCCGGGAACAGTTTCTTGTATGGAGAAGCCGCTATAACAACCGTTGGTAATGGATTAACCGTTAACCTGGCGATCCTTGTAGAGGTATCGTGACAGGCCACAGTGCTGATAGAATCCTTGTAAAGGTATCCACTCATTGACACCGGCGGAGCCGATATGGTCAGGGTCGCTGTTTTAGCACCGGCGTAAACGCCACCATCTGCGATATCCGTCCAGTTGTTTCCATTATTGATACTTACCCTCCAGTTGTGATTAACAACAGAGCCCGAAGCTGCTGATGTGAAGCTGGTTACCTTATCAGTACAAACTACTGCGTCTGCCGGTAAGTTACCATTAAACGTTATAGGCTGGTTAACTGTAACCGGAACCAGTGTTGCATTTGATGTACAACCAACTGTTGCGTATTTGAAATTGATCGTGTAACCGCCACTGATGCTACCGAAGTCACCAAAGGTATCATCTACTATGAACAGTTTCCATGTACCATTGAAGTTACCGGTGAATTTTGCCAATGCAGGAGTAGCGTCGGCGAATGCACCCGGACCTGGAGCTGGCCAGTTATCAGCTGGAGGACCCTCAGTTGGGTGGTAGCTACCAGAGACATTACCGCCTGCCGCGTTCATAGCAGGGCTTGCATCATTGAAGGTATAATTGATATTGGTTAGAATGTCAGCGCCACCCATATCAGACATTAATATCACATTTTGTCCGGTAGGGGATTGCAACACCACGTCAATATCATCAGACCATGTATGGTTGATACCTGTAATTACTACTGATGTTACAGAAACACCAGTTGTAGGCAAACCACTAACAGCGATTGCAGAAGGATAAGGAGAAGCCGCTGCTCCGTCATTGATCGTAATTGCAGCAGGATTGGAGAATGATGGCGTTGCATCAGGACCAATACCTGTAACAGTAACACTATAAGTGGTAGTGGCTGCAGGTTTAGTGTATACGGTATCGCGGGCATCACCTGTATAAGCGTTGTTACCCTGTGGATCAGTAAATAATCCAGCTATTGGGCTCCATACTGCAGCTTTAGTTGGTGCACCTAATAAATAAGTGATATCTATAGACCATGAAGCTAAAGTTCCTACATCACCTGGTCCACCATCAGCCATGGCCAATGTCCATGTACCATTTGGAGGAGTTCCGGCAGGGAACAGATCGGCGAAGTTAATGGCATCAGATACATAACCTGTAGGGTTATTGAATGGGAAGCCAAGGCCGGTCACAGATGCGTTTAAAGCATCAGGTTTCCATAAAGTTGTTGAGTTATAAATAAATGGAGCTGCAGCCACCGTAGTAAATGAAGTGGTGCCATTTGAACTTATTTGAGCCCCATACCATCCCCATGTTGGAACACCGGATGATGGACCGGTAGCATTACCGGAGTTGAATTTATACAAGTTAAGGATCTTGCCATTTGGCGCTTTAAGGTTAAATATCATATCACCTGGATAGGTATGTGACATATTCAAAGTAACCTTGATTGATCCAAACAATGCCGCAGCTGGAATGCCCGCAACATTTATATTCGATATAGTTGCCGTAGCAGTATTATCAGGCACCGCAAGATTAATTGTACCTGAAGAGAACGTAGGCATTGTAGTAGATACTGTTGATGAGCTAACCAGTCTTACAGGTGTGCTATATGGTGCAGCACACATTGTAACAGATGCTGGTGTAACTTTTGGCGCAACTGGTTTGAAGTTTACGTCAACTTTTAGCGTACCCACACAACCGGTAGTACCGTTCGTTCCAGTTATTGTATAAGTTGTATTAGCTGTTGGTGCAGCATATACTGTCGCTGTAGGAGTGCCGGCAACATATGGAATTGTAGCCGCAGGGTCTGTAAATAAACCTAATGCGGGAGACCATGTATACGTTGTAGCGCCTGTTGCAGTTAACAATGTTCCGCTAACACCAGGAAGGCCACCGCACACTGGGCTTGCAGGAGTAACAACGATAGCCGGTAAAGGATTCACGGTTAAGATCGCCGCTGCAGAAATGGCATTTGGAGGACAAGTGCCACTAACTACAAGACGGTAACGGTTGTTGTTAAACGAAGCCGGAACGTTGGTGATAACCAAGGTACTTGTTGTTGCACCACTGTAAGGAGCCGCATTGGTAATGTTGGTATAACTACCACCACCATTGGTGCTCACCTGCCATTGGTAACTAATACCCGCGCCTGTAGCTACTGCAGTAAATGTTGCATTACCGTTAGCGCAAACCGTTAGGTTGCTTGGCGGTGTTGTAACAGCCGGTAACTGGTTCACATTAATTGTGATCGCAGCCGTTGTTTGACAACCATTTGGTGCCGTACCCATTACTGTGTACGTAGTGGTTTGCATTGGCGAAGCTGCAATTGGGTTACCGGTAGTAGAACTGATACCTGTAGAAGGTGTCCATAAGAATGTATATCCAACCGGAGGTCCGGCAGGTACACTATAATTTATGGTAAGTCCCCAGCTGGTGATCGTTCCTATATCTCCAAACGCAACGTCTCTTGCAAGTAATGACCATGTGCCATTAAGTGTACCCGCTGTATTGATCAACGGAGTAAAGGTTGTTGCGTTTACTGTAGTACCGGTAGGAGCAGGTGCTGCTAAGTTTCCGTCTGGCAGGAAGGTTCCGGTAAATGGAGCCACACCAGCAGCTATTGGAGTAGTAGCAGTAGAACTGATCACTGTATTAGTAAAGTTATCAGCAGAACCCCCTCTTTGATTTACGAGGTTCAATACCTGGTTATTAGTACCGTTCTTTAAGAACAATACCACATCAGCATCCCATGTATGTGTAATGTTGAAAGTTACACTTGCACTGGTACCAACTGCAGTAGCAGGGATACCCGCAACAACTAAGGAAGTGCTTACACCTGTAGGATCAGCATCAGGGATCGGTACAGCTATCGGGCCTGAACTTACAGTTGCAGTACCCGGTGTAGGAGCACCTATGATAGTTAACAAAGTTGGGTCACCCGCACAAAGTGGTGTGCTAGGGCTGGCCGTAATTGTTATAGGAGCTACTGTTGTAGCAGAAACTGTTACAGTTGGAGTACCGCTGTTACCTGTTCCCACACAAGTACAGTTGTCTTCAGCAACCACTGATACTAAATTGTAAGTAGTAGTTACTGCTGGTGTAACAGGAATATAATCGCCACTGTGATAACCAGTGATCGTACGAGGATAACCAGGAGTAGCAGGAGTAGCGTTGATCGTTACTTTATAAGTAGGAGAGCTACCACCTGTAATGTCTACTTTTAAATTAGCTGTAGATCCTGTACAAGTTGTTGGATTGATCTGTGTAAAGCTGGTATAAACAGCATTATCAATACCGATGAAATCAGAGTTAGCACCTGCTGGGCCACCACCTGTTACAAAATACCTGAATGCCAAACGGCCGGAAACACCCGCCGCAGGTAAACCAGACATAGTAACTGTGAATTGGGTCCATGCAGTTGGATAACCAGTAGTGGTCAAGTTAGGATTGATATCTAACAATAATGTAGTGAAATCACCTACGCTCGTTTCGTTAGCTCCCACATTTACACTGGCACCGTTAGTACTTTGCCTTAATTGTAACCTGTCGGGGAAAGTACCTGTAGTGGTACGAGTATAGAATGAGAATTTATCACCATTTTTTAAAGTAATATTTGGACTGAACATCCAGTCACTGATAGTACCAACACCTGCAGTATTATTAAAGTTTGCAGAAGCAAACCCAGCGCCGCTTTGAGGGGCAAATACTAAAGAGTTGGTTTGAGACCAGTTAGTAAGACCTACCGGGTTACTTAAGTTTTGTATTGGCCATCCTGCTGGAGGAATTGTGCCATCAAACTGTTCGTTGATAAGGGTAACCGGAGGACCCTGGATCTGCACCTGGCTTAACACAGATGAAGTAGGAGGTGTACATGCTGGAGGAGGAGCACAGTTAATTCCCGTAACTGTCATAGTGTAATGATCGGTAACAGCGGCTGTTACAGCTTCATTAACAACCAGCGTAACTGAAGCGTTAGCAGGCAGGTTAAAAGAGAAGCTAACAGCAGCACCACCTACAAGAGCACTTGAACCTCCATCGGCAAGGTAGTTAGTACAAACAGAAGCAGGGTTAAAAGTTGTACCACTGTAAGCCGTCACAAATGGAAGGCCAGAAGTACCGTCTGCAACATAACTTACAGTAACGCACTGAGCAGCACAAGTCTGGTTTGTCATTGTGTAAGTGTCATAAAAAAATGGACCTGCACCTGAAGTACCAGGACAAGCCTTTGTAGCTGCACAGGTCATTAGCCCACCGTCACGGAAAAGGCGGCCTCCTGCAATTGTCGCATCGCCTGCTTGCAGAGAACCTGTAAACGTACAAACATCATTAATGATATTTGAAGTTGGCAGGTTAGTGCCTGTAAATGGCTGGGAGATACCCGCGTTCTTAGACATTTTCAAGGCAAATTGTTGATTGATTGCTGGAACATCTGTAGGTTCAGCTGTTGCAGAAGCGATCGCCTTTTTTGCTGCAGGACGCAGGGGGGTAATCGTAGCGGTCGGTTTTAAAGCCGGTCGCTCTGTCGGTTGTCCTTTTGTTGCTGTCGAAGGTTTTACTAAAGCCTTCTGTTGCGCAAAAGAGACCTGGACGGAGATGCTCAAGAACAGGATCGGTAGAAACGTCTTGAGCAAAAAAACCTTAAAGTCTTTTTGTGTAGTTGTTTTGTGCATAAAAAAATTGTTTTAGTTTGTTTGCGTACTTGGGAATAGACCTGGATAGTACTTGTTTAGGGAATAAAGCAGTTCAGTTCAGGTAGTACGTACTAAAGGTAATAACTTTAACTTAAAATTATCTAATTTTTTGTACTGTTTTTTCTACAGGTACTCATTTACAGAAAACTTGGCATACGAAACCCTTTTTGTAGTATTTCGCAGCCAAAATACTTAGTAAAGATTTAGGTAAGTCAAAGCGACTGCAGCAACAATTCATTAAAATTTTGTAAAGAAGATATCTTCAGGTCGGCGGCACTCCATTTAGGGTCTTTATTTCGCCCGGGATCCGGCACCACAATACATTTCATAGCTGCGGCCTTTACGGCTATCATCCCGGGAAAAGAATCTTCAAAACAAACACATTCATTGGGGGCCGAACCCAGTTCGAAGGCGCAGTTCAGGTACACTTCGGGGTGGGGTTTGCCATATTTTAGCTGTGCCGCAGAAGTAATAGCGTGCAGGTGGTTCCTGATCTGCAACTGGTCTACTACCACATCGATCAAATTTGATGGGGAGGAAGAGGCGAGCCCGAGTTTAAAATTCCTGTCTATAAAAAAATTAAAAATGTGTGCAAGGCCCGGCATTGGCTTGCCCTTTTGCAAAACCAATTCAATTACTTTATCGATGATCTCGTTCTCAATAATACAGATATCCAAAATAGGGATATTGAAATAATTGAACCAGACCTGTATGAATTCTTTTGTACGCAGGCCGGTTGTTGTGGCATACTGCAGCGGGGTTAAATTGATATCATAACGCCTGAATATCTGAGTAGCGGCTTCGTTCCAAAGCGGTTCCGAATCTATCAGCAGGCCATCCATGTCAAAAATTACCGTATTGAGTTGCATAGCTGCAAATATATTAACTTCATTACCGGTTTAAACGTTGAACAGAATTTTATGTTTGAACAGGATGCCTGTAAATTTGCAGGCCGGGCCTATAAACTGATCCTGATATGATGAAACGATGGTTGGCTAAGTTTAAAGAATCCAAATTGGTTAAGGGGCTGGTGTATGCTGTGGTAGGTTTATTTTCTTATCCCGGTATCAATTTGATCAACCGGCTTGAGATCAAGGGTATGGATAAGCTGGCGCGCCTTCCCAAACAAAATGTGCTGTTTGTAAGTAACCACCAAACCTACTTTGCCGATGTCATTACCTTTTTACATATTTTTTGTGCAGTGAGCTGGCGAAAAAAGAATAAGCTGGGTGTGCCTTATTATCTATTGTGGCCCTTTACAAGGGTGAAATATGTTGCTGCCGAAGAGACGATGAAGAATAACTGGATCAGTAAATTTTTTAGCCTCGCCGGCGCCATAACAGTTAAACGTACATGGCGTGCAGAAGGTACAGAAGTACGGCGTGGCTTAGACGCTTCTGACACCAGGAAAATACAGCAGGCCTTACAAAACAATTGGGTCATCACGTTTCCGCAGGGCACTACAAAGCCATTCGCTCCCGGCAGGAAAGGGACTGCGTTTATCATTAAGCAACACCGTCCTATAGTGATACCTGTTGTGATCAACGGCTACTGGCGTGCCTTCAATAAAAAAGGATTAAAATTTAAAAAGAAGGGCACTTTATTATCAGTGACTTTTAAAGACCCTTTGCAAATCGATTATAACGATACAACAGAAAATATCCTGGCCGTGGTGATGGATGCCATTGAACAAAGCAAAAAATTTATGCTTAAGGGTAAACATCATTTAACAGGGTTGCTGGATAAACAGACCTAATGCGTACATTTTTTTTATCTTTTATTCTTATTGTGGTTCCCGTTATTGCAAATGCACAAATTGTGATACAGGGAAAAGTAGTGGACAGCACAGATATTCCAATTGCTAACGCGAATGTTTATTTGAACCATACCAGCTTCGGGGCTTCTTCAAATAATGCAGGTGAATTTATCATAGAAGCAAATGGTATTTATAGCGGTGAACTGATCGTGTCTGCAAATGGGTATGAATGCCTTTCTTATAGATTGCAACTTGCAGGTGTCAGCAATAAATTATACAAATTCAAACTGGTGAAAAAAGAAACTAAAGCAAATGTTTTAGTACTGCCCGCTGTGGCAGAAAAGAATTGGCTTGAAAGATTTAAACACGCTCTTTTGGGAATAACCGAAGAAGCAGATAATTGCAGCATAGAAAATTTATCATCGGTATATTTTGTCCAGGAAGAAGATCAAAATATAACCTATGCTTACGCTGATACCCCATTAATAATAATCAATAAATTATTGGGCTATAAAATAACTTATGACCTTATTGAATTTAGTGATGACAGGACTAAAGGCAGTTATTTTTTAGGTTATTGCAGGTACCAGGAGATGGGTGATAAAAGAAGATGGGCAAAAAGAAGGCAGCAAAATTATTACGGCAGTAGCATGCATTTTTTTCGCTCTCTTATCAGCAAAAATTTATACGAGCAGGGTTTTTCGTTATTTGAGATCACAGGGAACGGGACTGTAATGGACAACGGGAAAAATTTTGATCCTGCGCTTGTAAACCCTGCAACTGTTGCTGCAATTGAACCGGTGAAAATTTTATTCATAGATGATGCTACCAATGAATTTTACCTGCAATTCAATAACAGGATCATTGTGCAATATAATAGAACACCACAGTCGGTTGCCTATCTTTCTACCAAAGGTTTTGTGCAGGGTCTCAATGATAAAGGGTACACAGCATATATCGACCCGGTTGCCGACAGGCTTGGAATAGATATTAATGGCGCTGTTGAAGAACCGTTGTTGATCGGCTACAATGGTTTTTGGGTTTACGAAAAACTGGCCAACCAGTTACCTTACAATTATCAACCCAACTGATCATTCTTTTACGAACAATGCCTTTAGTTCATCTGCATCCTGCGCTTTCATCTTTCCACCCAATACCAGGCGCAATTGCCTTCTTCTTAATGCACCATCAAATAATTTTTTCTCCTCTTCGCTTTCCGGTATCAGCTGGTTCACTTTTCTTGGTTTCCCGTTGGGGTCAAGCGAAACAAAAGTGTAGTAAGCTTCATTGCTTTTATACTTGTATTGCTGTATGGCATCTTCGCCCCACACTTTCATATGCACTTCCATACTGCTGTTGAACGCCCTGGTTACTTTGGCTTCAATATGTACCACGTTACCTATCTTGATCGGGCTTTCGAAAGAGATATTATCAACCGATGCTGTTACTACCGGCGCACTGCAATGTTTCATAGCAGCCAATGCTGCGGCGATATCCATCCAGTACATTAAACGGCCGCCCATTAAATTACCAAAATTATTCGTGTCGTTGGGTAATACCAGTTCTGTCATTATCACTACAGAATCACTTGCTTTTTTTTCCATAACAAATTTTTGCAAAGATAGGTGTGAATGGTGAGTCGTGAGTCGTGAGTTGTGAGTTGTGAGTTGTGAGTTGTGAGTTGTGAGTTGTGAGTTGTGAGTTGATAAAATAAATGCATTGCAAAATAGAGGGTTTCATTCATAACTCACGACTCACGGCTCTCGTCTCACGCATTTTATTTGGTAGTTCGTTGTCATTTTTCGAATTTCGAACATTGAATTGCATAATATGAACGAACAAACAGGCCCTGTTTCATTTGAAGATACCCAAACTGCCTTTGCTTATAAAAGTGATGCCCAGCTAAAAAAAGCACATTTCCTTTTTTCCTCGATGGGAAAGCCCTGGTTGGTAAATCTTGGTTTAAAACTTACACCTTATGCCATTAAATGGCATATCCCATTTACTAAAACAGCCATACGTAATACGATATTCCAGCAATTTGTTGGCGGCGAAACTTTGGAAGAAACTGCAAAGGTAGCCGACAAATTAGAGGAATACCAGGTGCAGGTGATATTGGATTATGGCGTAGAAGGAATAGAAGGCGAAGATAATTTTGAACATGCAAAGGATGAGTTCAAAAAAGTAATTGCCTATGCTTCAAGCCAGGCCAATATCCCTTTCATGAGCATTAAGGTAACGGGGTTTGCCCGTTTTGCATTGCTGGAGAAATTAGATGGTTTAATGAATAACACAGATGGTACGCTGATGAAACGTTACCTCACTGCCGTTGAACTATTGGGCCCACCTGAAAAAGAAGAATGGCACCGCGTTCGCCTACGCATGCTGCAGCTTTGCGAAGAAGCAGCTGAAAAAAATATTGGGATATTGGTGGATGCCGAAGAAACATGGATACAGGATCCCGTAGACGCACTTACGATCTTAATGATGGATACGTTCAACAAAACAAAGGCCGTTGTATTCAATACTATACAATTATACCGTCACGACAGGCTGCAATTTTTAAAAGATTCGTTTATTGCTGCGAAAGAAAGAAATTTTATTCTTGGCGCTAAACTGGTAAGAGGTGCTTACATGGAAAAAGAAAGGAACAGGGCCGCTGCAATGAATTACCCTTCGCCTATTCAACCGGATAAAGCTTCGAGCGACAGGGATTATAATGCTGCATTGGAATTTTGTATCGAAAACCTTGATACCATTTCCACGATAGTTGCTTCACATAATGAATACAGTAATTTATATGCCACCCAGTTACTGGATAAGAAAGGGATACCTCACAGCCATCCGCACGTGCATTTTTCGCAGTTATATGGCATGAGTGATAATATTACTTTCAATTTGGCGCAATCGGGCTGTTCGGTAAGTAAATACCTGCCTTTTGGCCCTATTAAAGATGTAGTGCCTTATTTAATGCGCAGGGCACAGGAAAACAGTTCGGTCGCAGGACAAACGGGGAGAGAGTTAGCGCTTATAAAAAAAGAAATGAAAAGGCGTAAAATCTAAGCTGGCGCTGTGTATTAAGTACTCTAAGTGTGTATACTTTACGGCCAATAGGTTACCTTTGAAATGAAAACTATCTGTGATCAAACTACGTTTTATATTCACTGTGTGCGTGAGCTTGCTATCGTGTGTCGCCTGTGCACAGGTGAAAAAATTACCTGCCATAAAGTTAACCCAGCCGGTAGTTATTGATGGCATACTGGATGATGCAGCATGGAATAATATCAGCCCTGCAGAGGATTTCATTACTTTTTCGCCGCATTCGGGCGACCTTTCCCTTCATAAAACAGTAGTGAAGATCGCGTACGACAATGATGCAGTATACGTGGGCGCATACCTGTACGACCGTCCTGAAAATATACGCACGCAGCTTACTTCACGTGATGTTACCGAACGGCAGGATGTAGACGTGTTTACTGTTGGGTTTGATACTTATCTTGACAGGCAGAATGCTTTTTTGTTTAAAGTAACTGCGGCAGGTGTACAGGCCGATTCAAAAGGGTCACAAAACAGTTCACCGGTTTATGATTTTACCTGGAATGCAGTTTGGGAAAGTAAGGTAAGTATCAAGCAGGATGGCTGGGTGGTAGAGATGAAAATACCTTTCAGTGCGATAAGGATATCTAAAAGTAAACTGCAGGATTGGGGATTGAATTTTGCCCGCTTTATTCGCAACGAAAATGAAGTGAGTATCTGGAGTCCCGAAGATCCCAATATCAACGGCGATATCAACCAGTGGGGCACATGGGTAGGATTAAAAGATATCACGCCACCACTGCGCCTGTCTTTTCAACCTTATATCTCCGGCGGTTTCAGGACTTCGCCTACCGGCATGGGACGTGTAAACGAAGTTTTAAAAAGCGGTGGTATGGATGTAAAGTATGGCATCAATGAAAGCTTTACCCTTGATATGACGCTGATACCGGATTTTGCACAGGTGCAAAGTGATAACTTACTACTCAATCTTACTCCATTTGAAATAAAGTTTGATGATTACCGGCCTTTTTTTACAGAAGGAACAGAGCTCTTCAACAAAGCCGGTTTATTTTATTCACGCCGTATCGGTGCAACACCTGGCGGTGCATCATCGGTGCTGAATACATATGGGGCAAACGCCGGTTATAAAATAGAAAAGAACCCCGGCATCACCCGCTTGTATAATGCTACGAAGATCTCCGGCCGCACAAGAAAGAATCTTGGCGTAGGTGTTTTTAATGCAGTATCGGCTCCAATGTACGCGAGAATACAAAATCTTTATACCGGGAAAGATTCCAGTATATTAACGGAACCGCTGACCAATTACAGCGTAGTGGTTTTAGACCAGGCTTTGAAGAACCGTTCTTTCATCAGTTTTACCAATACAAATGTGTTACGCAAGGGCAATAGCCGTAATGCCAATGTGAGCAGCGTTGACCTTTCTTTGTTTGACAAAAAAAATATGTACAACTTTTTATTGTCGGGTAAACTCAGCAATATCTGGGGTGAGCATTTATCTAAAAACGGTTTTAATGCCAACGCAGGTTTTGCAAAAGTAAGCGGGCTTATCCAGTATAAAAGTTTGCTGGTGATCAAAAGCGATAAATATGATCCCAATGATCTTGGATTTTTGTTAAGCAATAATTCTATTAACTATAACAACAGTTTAAGTTATATCCTTCTAAAGCCGACACGTAATCTGATCAACCAGTTTTACAACGTTTATTTCAATAACACCTATTTGTATAAACCATTCAACTGGTCGGGTTTCGAGGTGGGCTCTTCTGCTTTCTTCTTATTTAAAAATTATTGGGACCTGAGTTTTAATTTTAAAAGCAGCCCGCTATGGAATAAAGATTATTTTCTAAGCTCTACAGTATACAACGGTTCTTTTTTAAGAAGAACGCCTTATTATTATTTGGGCATCAATGGCAGTACAGACAGCAGGAAAAAAATGTATTTCAGCTATAGCCTTGGTGGCGCCGAGTCTCCTATGCCGGATGATCCTTACTGGAACTCAGAATTTGGTTTGCGCTACAGGTTCAGCGATAAATTCCAGTTGAGTACCGATATGGCCATTGAGCAGGATAAAGGAAATTGGGGCTGGTCGTATATTACCGATCCCATGGGAAACCCAACCTCGCCACTGATCATTGCAAGGCGTGATGTGAAAAGGAACACGGCTATTTTAAGTGCACAATATAATTTCACCAAAAGAATGAACTGGACGGTGAGGGTGAGGCATTACTGGTCGGCATTGGAGAATACCAATTTTTATAATTTAAAAACTGATGGGTATTGGGATGAACGGGCCTTTATACCGGGGAAGAATATCAACTACAATAGTTTCAATATAGACATGTTCTATACCTGGGATTTTTTATTAGGCAGCCGTATTACCATTGCCTGGAAGAATGCCTTGGGAAATAATGCCAATATCGATCCTTATACTAATACTTCTTACTTTAGGAATTTTGGCAAATCCATAAGCAATGCACACAGCAATGAACTTACCGTAAAGCTGGTGTACTTTTTAGATTATCTTACCATTAAAAGAAAACTGCACGGGTAATAATCAGCAATTGCGTTTTGAAATATTTTACAAACAACTTAACTTGTTGAAAAATATTAAATATGAACCAGAACACCGAACAAGATATTTTGAACTACGATGATCCGCAAAACAAACCAAAATTAAATACAGGTTTGAATGTGCTTACAATTTTCACTTTCATTGGATGCGCTTTCGATCTGTATAGTACGGTTAAAAATTTTTTAACGGGCCCTGAGGCGCTTGCTAAAATAGATGAAGCCCAGGAAAAATTAGCCTCTGCCCCGGGCTGGGTCAAAAAAATCAGCGGCCCCGAAGTGAGGGAAATGATGGCAAAGGGAATTGAAAATAAAATACCATTGATGGCCTTTGCTTTGGTGTCTATCGGGCTATGTTTATTTGGAGCGATCGAAATGCGCAAATTAAAAAAACAAGGCTATACGTTATGGCTTATCGGGGAGGTTCTTCCTTATATAGGAACGGCTATCTTTCTGCCGGTTTTCTTTAATACCGTATTTGCTTTCGCATTGTTTTTTCCCATCCTCTTTATAATCTTATACACCATACAAAAGAAAAATTTAAAGTATTGATAGCTGGCCATACTGCCAATTAAAAATGCCACTTCGTATTATTGAAGTGGCATTTTTATGGGAGCAAAAATATTAACCGTGTTTACCAGGCTTTAGAAATAGAACCATTCAAAAGCTTGATAAAATATAAATGCTTGTTCTCAAAATAGTCCGGTGTAGTATTTTCTTTCCTTAGCATTACGGGCCTGATATTATAATCACAAAATACTTTTTCTGATTTATCATTGATATGGTTGATGAGATCGTTGGGATATTTTGCAAGCAACTTTGTAAAAAGGTATACTGTTTCAAATCCTTTATAGGCCATATCACTTGGTTTGATCCTGAATTTTTTTAAATAAGCTGCTGTCAGCATTTTGCTATAGTTATCGACCTTGGCATTAAAGTAGGGCGATGTAAAATAGATCGGCAGTCCTTCAATATCTCTTTTGTGCAATGAAGCAAAGCCATCCCAGTTGGGCATTCCTATCAGCAGCAGAGGATAAGTTTCATGCAGATCATTACAGGCAGTGGCAAGGCTTGTGGCAAAACTTTCTTCAAGGCTTCCACCAATTATTACTGCCTGGCGGTTACTGTCTAGTTTATTTACCAGGTAAGTTGATGTTACTGCACTATCAGTGACCAGTGTTTTTATATTCAATAAAGGTTTACCATCCTGTTCATTCAGCAGCTTAAAATAACTTGCCACCCTGTCTTCCTGGCTGCCTTTCTTCCTGCATAAAAATATTTGGTCTGTGCCATGGTTTTGCAACAGGTAACTGTATATCGCTTCGCAATGCGCTTTTAAAGTAGAGTTGATGATCACTGTAAAAGGATTGGATGTTATACCACCATCATTGGGATAAGTAGCAGAAATAAAAGGGATATTTTTTGCCAATGCAAAATCGGCTAACTGTTTATAATCTGCATCTTTAACAGAACCGATGATCAGGTCGAGGCTGTCGATCTCTTTATTACTGATAAGAGAAGAGATACTTTTTGTATAGGACCTCGTATCATAAATGGATGCTTCGATATTCTCTTTGCCCATTTTAATAGAATCAAGCGCCACCTGTGCACCCTGTATAAAATCTATCGCAGGCATCAGTGATTTTGGTATACCCTGTTTGTATTTGAAATTGCCATTGCTGAACATAGAATCCAGGTACAGCGGTGCAAAAATACCTACCCTGTAAGTAGGGAATGGCCTGGAAGAATCTGCCTGTGCATTTACCTGTAAAAAAGAAAAAGCCCCAATAAGAAACACTAATGCTGTAAAAAATTTTCTATTCATAATAATCAATTCTTAAGATCAACTAAACTCCTAAACAACTAAACTTCTAAACCTTATTCCCATTCAATTGTTGCCGGCGGTTTACTGCTGATATCGTATACCACGCGGTTAATGCCTTTTACATTGTTGATGATCTCATTGGATATGTCGGCTAAGAATTCATAAGGTAAATGCGCCCAGTCTGCAGTCATCCCGTCTACTGAAGTTACAGCCCTTAATGCAACCGTAAATTCATAAGTTCTTTCGTCACCCATTACGCCTACACTTTTTACAGGTAGTAATATGGTACCTGCCTGCCACACGCTTGTATATAAATTATGTCTTTTTAAACCATTAATATATATAGCATCTGCATCCTGCAATAACCGTACCTTTTCTTCAGTAACTTCTCCTAAAATCCTTATACCCAAACCGGGGCCTGGAAAAGGATGGCGGTTGATCATCAAAGCGGGAATGCCGAGTTCATGCCCTACACGCCTTACTTCATCTTTAAATAAGGAACGCAGCGGTTCTACCAATTCCAGTTTCATCGTATCCGGTAACCCCCCAACATTATGATGGCTTTTAATGGTTGCCGATGGGCCATGCACAGAAAGTGATTCAATAACGTCGGGATAAATTGTCCCCTGTCCCAATAATTCCACGCCCTCTATCTTGTGGGCCTCCTGGTCAAATATCTCTATAAAACCACCCCCGATGATCTTACGTTTTTCTTCAGGGTCTGTTTTGCCTGCTAATTTGGTATAAAAATGTTCTTTGGCATCAATGCCCTTTACATTTAACCCAAGTTCATTATAAGTTGCCAGCACCTGTTCAAATTCATCTTTCCTCAAAACGCCGTTGTCAACAAAAATGCCATAAAGGTTTTCACCAATGGCTTTATGGATAAGTGTAGCAGCAACGGTACTGTCAACACCGCCGCTCAATGCCATGATCACTTTCCTGTTCCCGATCTGGTTTTTTAAAGCAGCTACTGTATCAGTTATAAAATGTTCCGGCGTCCAGTCGCAGGTACATCCACAAATATTTACTAAAAAATTCTTTAAAATTTTTTTGCCTTCTGTAGAATGATACACTTCCGGATGAAACTGTAAGCCGTATAAGGGAAAATCCGTTTTCGGTTGCCCGTTTCCGGTCGTCTGTTGTCCGTTGCCCGTTGTCCGCTTAAATGCCGCAACGGGAATACTTTCTGTAGTGCCAAGCAATTCAAAACCTTCAGGCAAAACCTTCACCGTATCACTATGGCTCATCCATACCTGCGAAGAGGGGGATACGTTTTGTAAAATGATATCTTCTTTTTCTTTGGTAAAGATGGCTCGGCCATATTCTCTCTTTTCACTTTTATCAACACGGCCACCAAAAAGTTTTGCCGTCAATTGTGCACCATAGCAAATACCGAGTACGGGTACTTTTTCTGCCATGGTTTTGATATCTACGATCAATGCCTTCTCTTCATTTACCGAAAAAGGAGAACCGCCAAGTATAATGCCCTTGAGCCCGGGTTCGTATTCAATGGGCTTATTATAAGGTATGATTTCGCAATAAACACTGGCCTCCCTAACAGCACGGGCAATTAACTGGGTATATTGGGAGCCAAAATCGAGAATAAGAATTTTTTCTGTCATAGAGCTGCGAAGGTAAATAATTAATTAGTGGAATGGTATAGGTATTAGCTTTTAGGTTTTTATATTTGTTGTAAAATTGATAAGTCATGAAAAAGGTATTCCTTCTTTGCTGTGCGGCCGTAGTTTTATTGAGTTCCTGCAGCTATACTACCGGCAGCGGTAATATAATAACTGAAAAAAGAACAGTAGGGCATTTTACAGCACTTACAGTTAGCAATGCCTTTGATGTGGAAGTGAAGATCGGGCCCGTTGAAGAAGTGACCATTGAAGCTGATGACAACCTCATGAAATATATAGTATCCACTGTTTCAGGAAATACCCTCAACATACATACCGAGCACCTGCATAACCTTAACAACGGCCACCTGAAAGTTTATATCACCGTTCCGGAATTGAAAAAAATTGTAGCATCTGCTGCTGCAGAAATAAAAGTATTGGGTCAGCTCAAAAGCACGGGCACACTCGACTTCAATGCCTCCAGCTCTGCAGATATAGAGGCAGAAGTGGACGCACCCGAAGTGATTGCGGGCGCCAGTAGCGCAGGTTCTGTAAAGTTGAGCGGAAGAACGAAGAATTATAAAGCAGAAGCTTCCAGCGGGGCAGATATTAAAACCAGCGACCTGCTGGCAGAAAACACCGATGTATCAGTTAGCAGCGGGGCCAGTGCAAATGTATATGCAAGCGTAAGCCTGGTGGCTGAGGCCAGCAGCGGCGGCGATATCAATTACCATGGGGCGGCCAGTGTAAAACAAAACACCAGCAGCGGCGGTAGTGTTAACAAGAGGGATTGATCCTAATGGCTTGATTTTTAATAAATAACTTTACGCTTACCCTAAGCCGGCTGCATTCCTGTAAGGCAGCACCTCATTTTTATAAAATAAAATCCAAAAAACTTTCCCCATTCCTTTTGCTATATCAAATCAACGCCTTACCTTTGCACTCCAAATTAAAAAACGGTAATTCAAAAGTTCTTTAAATATGTCACAGAGAATCAGAATCAAATTACAGTCTTACGACCACAACTTAGTTGATAAATCAGCCGAAAAGATTGTAAAAACTGTACGCAGTACCGGTGCCGTGGTTACAGGACCAATTCCTTTGCCTACGCACAAGAAAATTTTCACAGTATTGCGTGCGCCTCACGTTAACAAGAAGGCGCGTGAACAGTTTCAACTGTGTACACACAAACGTTTATTAGACATTTACACCAGCAGCAGCCGTACGGTAGATGCTTTAAGTAAGTTAGACTTACCAAGTGGTGTTGATGTTGAGATCAAAGCTTAATGAACTTTCCCGATGGGAATCGGGAAAAGCAGAAGCTAAGTTCTTAAAAAGAAAAAAAGTATGAACATCCATGTACCTCCTTAACTGGCGGCACCGCTGGATAAAAACAAGATACAATGAAAAGTATTATTGGAAAGAAAATTGGTATGACCAGTATCTTCGATACAACAGGCAAGCAAACTGCTGTTACTATTATTGAAGCTGGCCCTTGCGTTGTAACGCAAAAGAAAACCATTGAAACAGATGGTTATAATGCTCTCCAGATAGCATTCGGCGATAAAAAAGAAAAGCACTCCTTAAAGTCAGAAACCGGCCACTTCGCCAAAGCCCAGACCTCTCCTAAAAAAATCGTTCAGGAAATACGCGATAGCGAAATAGACAAAGCTGTGGGTGAAACCATCACTGTCGACATCTTTACCGAAGGTGATAAAATTGAAGTAGTAGGTACTACAAAAGGTAAAGGTTTCCAGGGTGTGGTTAGGCGCCATGGTTTTAGTGGTGTTGGTGAGCAATCTCACGGTCAGCACGATCGCCAGAGAGCCCCGGGTTCTATCGGTAACTCATCTGATGCCAGCCGTGTATTCAAAGGAATGCGCATGGCAGGACGTATGGGCCAGGACAGGGTTACGATGAAAGGATTGAAAGTAGTGAAGATCTTCGCTGAAAAAAATTACATATTAGTTAGTGGTTCAGTACCGGGCCATAACGGTTCAATTGTTTTAATTCAAAAATAAGCAACCGGCCACTGGCCTTTAAAAATAAGTACAATGCAAGTAGACGTTTTAAATATAGAAGGAAAGAAGACCGGCAGAACGGTTGAATTACCAGAAGAGATCTTCGGTATCGAACCTAATGACCACGTTATTTACCTTGCTGTAAAGCAATACCAGGGTGCACAACGCCAGGGTACGCATAAGGTAAAGACGCGTATGGAAGTACATGGTTCTTCTAAGAAATTACACAAGCAAAAAGGAACCGGTGGTGCCCGTAAAGGTAACCTGCGTAACCCTTTGTATAAAGGTGGTGGTACCATCTTCGGCCCAAAACCACACAAGTATGATATCAAATTGAATCAGAAAGTAAAGACTTTGGCCAAGATGAGCGCACTTTCTTATAAAGCAAAAGATAATGCGATCGTTGTGGTAGAAGATGTACAGATGCAGGCACCAAAAACAAGCCAGTTCACCACTATGCTGAAGAACATTGGTATCGCTGGAAAGAAATCATTGTTTGTAATGCCTGAGAACAGCGATAACCTGTACCTGAGCCTTCGCAATGTTGCTAATGTAAATGGTACTTTGATCAGGGATATCAATACTTACGACATCATTAATGCCAATGTATTGGTGATGACAGAGAACGCAGCAAAAGTATTTACAGCTGAAGAAGCAGAAGCATAATTAATAACAAACAAATTACAAGACATGAACCCGTCTGACATTTTAATAAAGCCGATCTTATCTGAAAAGGCCAATAAACAAACAGAAAAACAGAACCGTTATTCTTTTGTGGTGGATAAGAAAGCGAACAAACTGGAAATTAAAAAAGCAGTTGAACAATTTTATGGTGTACAGGTTAGCCAGGTGAACACGATCGTTGTTCCTTCAAAAGCTAAAGCAAAATATACCAAAGCCGGATTTATAGTTGGCCGCAAGCCTTCTAAAAAGAAAGCGATCGTAACTGTTGCAGAAGGTGAAACAATTGACCTGTACGGTAGCGGAATTTAACCCTTCGGCTACGCTCAGGATTAGAAATTAAATAATGAATGGTAATCAATTACCGCAAAAATTGAAATAAAAAAAAGTAAAATGGCACTTAGAAAATACAAACCAACAACAGCAGGTACCAGGTGGAGAATTGGTAATGCTTACGAAGAGATCACTACCAACGTACCTGAAAAAACTTTGTTGGAAAAACAAAAGAGCACCGCCGGACGTAATGCCCAGGGAAGAAGAAGTATGCGCTATATGGGAAGTGGTAACAAGACCATGTACCGTGTAATTGATTTCAAGAGAGATAAAAAGAATATCCCTGCAGTAGTTAAAACTATTGAGTACGATCCAAACCGTACTGCTTTCATCGCATTGTTGAACTATGCTGATGGAGAAAAACGTTACATCATTGCGCCTCAGGGTTTACAGGTAGGCCAAACCGTATTAAGCGGTGATGATGTTGCTCCTGAATTAGGAAATGCATTGATCTTTAAAAATATGCCTTTGGGTACCAACGTGCACAATATTGAAATGCAGCCCGGACAAGGCGGTATCCTGGTAAGAAGTGCAGGTACTTCAGCTCAATTGAGTAACAAGGAAGAAAAATATGCGATCTTAAAAATGCCAAGCGGCGAATTAAGAAAAGTATTGATCAACTGTTATGCAACTGTAGGCGTGGTAAGCAACAGCGATCACAGTTTGGAAAGCATGGGTAAGGCCGGCCGTAACAGGTGGAAAGGTATCCGTCCAAGAACAAGGGCTGTAGCGATGAACCCTGTAGATCACCCGATGGGTGGTGGTGAAGGTAGGGCTTCAGGTGGTCACCCACGCAGCCGTAAAGGTAAATATGCTAAAGGAGAGATCACACGTACAAGAGGAAAAGGATCTGATAAGATGATCATCCAAAGAAGGAACGGAAAAAAATTAAGTAACAAGTAATTCATCATTGTTAAAATGGTTTTCCGCTTAATAGTGGAAGGCAAATCAACAAAAACAAATACAACATGGCTCGTTCATTAAAAAAAGGTCCTTACGTAGAAGCAAAGCTTGAAGCAAAAGTTGCTGCTATGATCGACGGCAAATCAAAGAAAGGTGTTATCAAAACATGGAGCAGGAGAAGCACGATCACTCCGGATTTTGTAGGACAAACTTTCGCAGTGCATAACGGAAATAAATTCATCCCTGTTTATGTAACTGAATTCATGGTAGGACATAAATTAGGTGAATTTGCACCGACAAGGAATTTTAGAGGTCACTCAAGTAAAAAAATAGCATAAAAAGTACAAAGTGATAAGTGCTAAGTAATAAGTAAAACACTTAAGGCTTACAACTTAAAACTTACAACTTAAAACTCATAAAATGGAAGCAGTAGCAAAATTGAACAATTACCCCACATCGCCGCGTAAAATGCGTTTACTGGCTGATCTGATCCGTGGTATGGAAGTGGAAAAGGCATTGGCTGTTCTGGAGCACAACCCAAAGCACCCGGCTGTTCCTTTACGTAAACTGGTAGTATCTGCCATCAGCAACTGGAAATCAAAAAATGAAGGTGGTGATGAGAATGGGCTGGTAGTAAAAACCATTATGGTTGATGCTGCAAGGGTTATCAAACGTATGCGCCCTGCTCCGCAAGGCCGTGGTTACAGGGTTCGCAAACGCAGCAACCACGTAACTGTAATTGTAGATACTAAAGCAACTAAAAATTAATAAAAGATTTAACTAAGTAATATGGGTCAAAAAACAAATCCAATTGGTGCCAGGTTAGGAATCATCCGTGGTTGGGACAGTAACTGGTTCGCTAATAAATCGGATTATCCAAAAAAACTGATCGAAGATCATAAGATCAGGAATTACCTTAACGCCCGTATCAATAAGGGTGGTATTGCAAAGATCGTTATCGAGCGTACGCTTAATAAACTGATCATCACTATCCACACTTCTAAACCGGGTATCATCATTGGTAAAGGTGGTGGAGAAGTTGACAGGATCAAGGAAGAGTTGAAAAAATTAGTAAGCAAAGACGATGTACAGATAAATATTTTAGAGATACGCCGTCCTGAGCTTGATGCAAATATTGTTGCTGATACAATTGCCCGTCAATTGGAAAATCGTATCAACTACAAAAGAGCCATTAAGATGTCTATCGCATCTGCTTTAAGAATGGGTGCAGAAGGTATCAAGGTAAAAGTAGGTGGCCGTTTAGGTGGTGCTGAAATTGCCCGTAGCGAAGAAATTAAACAGGGCCGTACGCCATTGCATACACTACGTATGGATATCGATTACGCTAACGTATTTGCTTTAACAGTTTACGGTAAGATCGGTGTGAAAGTATGGATCTGTAAAGGTGAAGTATTAGGTAAGAGGGACCTGAACCCAAATGTTGTAGCAGGTGGTGGTAAAGAAGGCGGCCCGGGCGAAAGACAAGGTGGATTTGAAAGAAGGGATGACAGGAGAGGTGGAGATGACCGCAGGGGCGGTGGCGGAGACAGGAGAGGCGGCGGTAACCGTGGTGGCCAGGGTGGCGGAAGAAGATAATACTGATTTACGATTTGAGATTTGCGATTTCAGATTTGGTTGAGGTCGCAAGGAATAATAAAAATTTAATACTGATCAGGATTGAAGGAAATCTAAAATCTACAATCTGAAATCTAAAATAGAAGCAAAATGTTATCACCGAAAAGAACAAAATACAGGAAGGCGCAAAGGGGAATGATGAAGGGCGACACCAAGCGTGGAGCTACCTTGGCCTTTGGAACATTTGGTTTAAAAGCGCTGGACAGTGTTTGGTTAACCAATCGCCAGATCGAAAGTGCCCGCCAGGCATTAACGCGTCACATGAAGAGGGAAGGAAATGTGTGGATCAGGGTATTTCCTGATAAGGTAATGACTGCTAAGCCTGCTGAAGTGAGGATGGGTAAAGGTAAAGGTAACCCTGAAGGATGGTGCGCTGTAGTACAACCGGGCCGTATCATTTTTGAATGTGATGGCGTTCCTGAGCAAACTGCTAAAGAAGCATTTGCCCTGGCAGCACAAAAATTACCGATCCTGACGAAGTTCGTAGTGCGTCACGATTTCAAGGCATAAGCCTGGTCAAATAAAAATTGAAATTAGAAAATTATAATACAATGGCGAAGAAAGTTGATTTTGTAAAAAGCCTTAACGGTTTAAGCGAAGCAGATCTAAAAGCAAAGATCCAGGAAGATGAATTGCGTTTAAAGAAACTGGCATTCGCTCATGCGATCTCTCCACTGGAGAACCCGCAAAGTATCCGTTCATTAAGAAGGGACGTTGCAAGACTGAAAACCGCATTAAGAAAACAACAATTAGGGTTTTAATTAAACCATAAAAAGTAGCACAATGGCTGAAAGAAATTTAAGAAAGACAAAATTAGGAGTGGTATCCAGCAATAAAATGGATAAGACCATTACCGTTAATGTTGAAAGAAAAGTAAAGCACCCGCTTTATGGAAAGTTTGTAAAGAAAAGTACAAAGTTCCATGCTCATGATGAAAAGAATGAGTGCAACATTGGCGACACCGTTAAGATAATGGAAAGCCGCCCGTTGAGCAAAACAAAACGCTGGAGACTGGTTGAAGTGGTTGAAAAAGTAAAATAGTGATTTCAGATTTTAGATTTGCGATTTCAGATTTGTTCGGATCGCGGTGTCTTAGGTAATATAATAACGTTCGTGTTGAAAGAAATCTAAAATCGGCCATCATAAATCTAAAATAAAAATAAATACTGGTTTGGATTGAAGGAAATCTACAATCGTCAATCTAAAATCTAAAATCGATAAAAATGATACAGCAAGAAAGCAGACTAAACGTAGCAGATAACAGCGGTGCAAAAGAAGTATTGTGCATCCGTGTGTTGGGGAACAGTGGACAGGATTACGCTAAGATTGGCGACAAGATCGTGGTAACTGTAAAAGATGCCATGCCTGCAGGTGGTATTAAAAAAGGAACAGTTAGTAAAGCTGTTATTGTAAGAACAACGAACAAGTTGCGCCGTAAAGACGGTTCTTACATCCGTTTTGATGACAATGCAGTAGTATTATTGAACGCTTCTGATGAGCCAAGGGGCACACGTATTTTTGGGCCGGTTGCCCGTGAATTGCGTGATAAAGGTTACATGAAGATCATTTCATTGGCACCTGAAGTTCTATAAATAAAAAGTAAAAACTAAAAAGTAAAAAATAGAAGGCAGGAGTAGAATTCAGATTTTGACTTTTGACTTTTGATTTTTGACTTTGCAAAGCAAAATAAAAATGAGCACAAGATTTAAACCAAAGTACAACATTAAAAAAGGCGATTCAGTAGTAGTGATCACTGGTGAAGATAAGGACCTGAAGAAGCCACGCAAAGTGTTGGAAATTATTTTAGAGAAAGGCCGTGTATTGGTAGAAGGTGTTAATATCATCACCAAGCATACCAAACCAACTTCTCAAAATACTAAAGGTGGTATTATAAAGAAAGAAGCGCCTATCGCTATCAGTAACGTGATGTTATGGGATGCTAAAAGCGGCAGCAAAACCAAGGTTAAGCGCAGCCGTGAGAATGGTAAATTAGTTAGAATTTCTAAAAAATCAGGGGAGGTAATCAAATAATGAGCACAACATCTAACACTCCAAGGTTAGCAGATAAGTACACTAAAGAAGTGATACCTGCTTTAATGAAAAAATTCAGTTATAAAACTGTAATGCAGGCTCCTAAATTAACCAAGATTTGTTTGAATCGCGGTGTTAACGGCGCTGTAACTGATAAGAAGCTTATTGATATCGCTATCGAAGAGCTGACAAGCGTTACCGGCCAGAAAGCCGTAGCAACAATGTCTAAAAAAGATATCTCCAACTTTAAGCTGCGTAAGAACATGCCGATCGGTGCAAGGGTTACGCTTCGTGGAGTGAAGATGTATGAGTTCCTGGACAGGCTGGTTTCTGTATCATTACCACGTGTGCGTGACTTTAAAGGTATCAATGATAAATCATTTGATGGCCGCGGCAACTACACGTTAGGTGTTACTGAACAGATCATCTTCCCCGAGATCGATATCGATAAAGTAAATAAGATTACCGGTTTGGATATCACTTTTGTAACCACTGCCCAAACAAACGAAGAAGCGTACGAGTTGTTGAAAGAATTGGGTATGCCTTTTAAAAACATTAAAAAATAGTTCATGGTTCATGGTTCATAGTTTGCAACACGCCAACTGGTAAACCAATTAACCAATAAACAAATAAACAATAAAAATGGCAAAAAAATCAATTGAAGCCAGGCAGAGAAAACGTGAAGCATTGGTTGCAAAACATGCTGAAAAAAGAGCAGTGTTAAAAGCAGCCGGCGATTATTCAGCTTTGGACCTTTTACCAAAAAATGCATCACCGGTTAGGTTAAGGAACCGTTGCCAGCTTACGGGCAGGCCAAGAGGTTATATGAGGCATTTTGGTGTTTCAAGGAACCAGTTCAGGGATATGGCATTGCAGGGTAAGATCCCGGGTGTTACAAAAGCCAGCTGGTAATACCCCTAAATCCCCTCCCGAAAATCGGGATGAATTCCGGGGACTTTGGATATCGCATTGACAAAATTTATTTAATCAATTAACTAAAATAACAATGGTTACTGATCCTATAGCAGATTATTTAACAAGAATACGCAACGCACAAATGGCTAACCACCGTATCGTAGAGATACCTGCAAGCAATTTGAAAAAGCGTATCACCGAAATATTGTACGATAAAGGTTACATCTTAAAGTACAAATTTGAAGAAGATAAAAAACAAGGTATTATTAAAATTGCATTGAAATACGATGCAGCTACTAAATTACCCGTTATACAAAGCCTTGAAAGGGTAAGCCGCCCGGGTTTGCGTACTTATGCAAAACCAGATGAATTCAAACGCGTGAAGAATGGTTTGGGTGTTGCTATCGTTTCTACTTCTAAAGGTGTAATGACCGATAAAGAAGCTAAAGCACAGAATGTAGGTGGTGAAGTGCTGTGTAACATCTACTAAACACTAAACTCCTAAACGGCTAAACCAGTTTTAGGAAAGCTCTTAAAAAAATTAAAAACAGTTGCTGATACATTAAGCCGAACCTATAGCAGGCTGACCGGTCAACAACAAAAAAATAAAAATTATGTCTCGTATAGGTAAAAAACCGGTAGTGATCCCAAATGGTGTAACCGTTGCAGTTAATGGTGAGAACGTGGTGACCGTAAAAGGCCCAAAAGGCGAATTGAAACAAACTGTTGACAGGGATATCAAGATCGAAGTAAAAGATGGTAATGTAGATATCGTTCGCCCAACGGAACAGATCCGTCACCGTGCAATGCATGGTTTGTACCGTTCTTTGATCAGCAACATGGTATTGGGTGTTACAGAAGGCTACACAAAAAAATTAGAATTAGTGGGTGTGGGTTATAAAGCATCTAACCAGGGTAACCTGTTAGACCTTGCTTTAGGTTATTCTCACAACATCATTTTCGAGATACCTAAAGAATTAAAAGTTACTACTTCACAGGAAAAAGGACAGAACCCGATGATCAGCTTCGAAAGCATCGATAAGCAATTGATCGGCCAGGTTTGTGCAAAGATCCGCAGCTTGCGTAAGCCAGAACCATATAAAGGTAAGGGTGTGAAATTTGCAGGTGAAGTGTTGAGGAGAAAAGCAGGTAAGTCTGCAGGTAAATAGTTGAATGGCTAAATTGTTGAATTGTTAATAGCAATTTAACCATGCAACAATAAAACAATTAAATAAACATCCCTGGCAGCATCAGGGAACTAAAATAAAAGATCATGAATTCAAAAGGTAGCGCAAGAGTAAAAATAAAATACCGCATCCGTAAAAAGATCAGCGGTGCTGCAGCAAAACCAAGGTTAAGCGTTTTTAGAAGCAATGCTGATATCTATGCTCAATTGATCGATGATGCCAATGGTGTAACATTAGCGGCAGCTTCATCAAGGCAGAAAGATATCGCAGCACAAAAAGCGCCTAAAACAGAAAAAGGTAAATTGGTTGGTGCAGCTATTGCAACCAAAGCAAAAGAACTGGGCATTACAACCGTAGTGTTCGACCGTGGTGGTTATATCTATCATGGCCGTGTAAAAGCAGTTGCTGAAGGTGCAAGGGAAGGCGGATTGCAATTTTAAGATTGTAGATTGCCGATTGTCCGCAGGACTCAGTAAGCAGATTTAAGATTTATCTGCAGCATTAAAAAAAATCTAAAATCATCAATCTAAAATCGTAAATCGATATAAATGGCAAATTTAATTTTAAACAAAGTAAAGGCAGGCGATCTTGAGTTAAAAGACAAAGTGGTTGCTATCAACCGTGTTGTTAAAACAACAAAAGGCGGACGTGCTTTTAGTTTCTCAGCTTTAGTGGTTGTAGGTAATGAAGCAGGTGTTGTAGGCCACGGTTTGGGAAAAGCTAAAGAAGTACAGGAAGCAATTACCAAAGGTATTGAAGATGCTAAAAAGAATTTGATCAGGGTTCCTTTGTCGCATGGCACTATACCCCACGATCAGTTAAGCAAAGAAGGCGCTGCTAAAGTATATATCAAACCAGCTGCACACGGTACAGGTGTGATAGCAGGAGGTAGTATGAGGGCTGTGCTGGAAGCTGCAGGTATCACCGACGTATTGGCTAAGAACCTCGGTTCTGCCAATCCTCACAACGTGGTTAAAGCAACCTTTAAAGCTTTGGCTACTTTACGTGAGCCCATTGCAGTTGCAAAAACACGTAACATTTCTTTAAAGAAAGTTTTTAACGGATAAAGTTATAAGGATTAAGTTGTAAGTTATAAGCATACTTACAACTTATAACTTACAACTTACAACTTAATAAAATGAAAAAGATAAAAGTAACACAAGTTAAAAGTGTGATCGACCGTTCAGAGCGCCAGAAAAGAACAATGGTAGCTTTAGGCTTAAAAAAGATGAACGCTTCTGTTGAAGTAGAAGCAACTCCTTCGATATTGGGTATGATCACAAAAGTGAACCACCTGGTAAAAGTTGAAGAGTTGGCTTAAGCTATTTTAAATTTTGAATGATGAATTTTAAATTGGAAAACAATTAATTCAACATTCAAAATCCAACATTCAAAATAAACAAACAAGCGAGGGGTGATTCCCCGTAAGTACAAAATCAAGATAAAATGAAACTACACACACTGAAGCCTGCAAAAGGGGCTACACACAAAGAGAAAAGAATTGGCCGTGGTGAAGCGAGCGGAAAAGGCGGAACTTCTACAAAAGGTAATAAAGGTGGACAAAGCCGTGCAGGTTATAAAAGTAAAATGGCCCACGAAGGTGGACAGATGCCGATCCAGCGCCGTATCCCTAAGCGTGGATTTAAAAACAACAACCGTGTTGAATTTAAGGTATTGAACCTTGGCCAGATCGACCATCTTTCTGAAAAATACGGTATCACAGAATTTAATTTGCAGAACTTATACATCAACGGGCTGATCAGCCAGTTTGATAGCGTAAAGGTTTTAGGTAACGGTGAGATCAAAGGCAAATTCACTTTCAAAGTAAATGCAGTGAGCGAAAAAGCAAAAACTGCCATTGAAGCTGCCGGAGGTTCTGTTGAGATAGTTAAATAATTTCACGATATTTGCCGATCCGCCAGCTGGCGGATCATTTTTAATTTAGCGCAAAACATTTAAATCGTTTCAAGTCTGTGAAGAAGCTTATAAAAACACTGAAGAATATCTGGAGTATCGAGGAGCTGCGTAACAAGATCACTTTTACACTGCTGCTGATATTCTTTTATATAGTGGGCACACATATCGTGTTGCCTGGTATCGATCCTAATACTTTAGTTGAATTACAAAAAGGTAATTCCAAATCATCCGGCGGTTTATTAGGTTTACTGGATACATTTGTTGGTGGTTCTTTTAACAGGGCTTCCATTTTTGCATTAGGTATCATGCCTTATATATCTGCTTCTATTTTTATGCAATTGATGACCATCCTTGTTCCTCAAATTGCGAAGATCCAGAAAGAAGGCGAAAGCGGAAGAAAGAAGATCAACCAATGGACACGTTACCTTACAGTTGGTGTTACTGCATTCCAGGCGATCGCATATATCAGTTTCCTGACCAACACATACGGGCAGGCATTAGTTCCTGCATACAGCAGTTATTTCTGGATATCAACAGTGGTTATTCTTACTGTAGGTACTTTGTTTGTAATGTGGCTCGGCGAAAAGATCACTGATAAAGGTTTGGGTAATGGTACTTCTATCATCATCATGATCGGTATCCTCAACAGGTTGCCGCAGGCGATCACACAGGAATGGGCCTTCAGGACTACAAGAGGCGCCGGTGGATTGTTGATCATGCTGATCGAGATCGTATTCCTTATCGCTGTTATCATGGGATTGATCATGCTGATACAGGGTACAAGAAGGGTTCCTGTTAATTATGCTAAACAAATTGTTGGCAACCGCCAGTTTGGTGGTGCAAGGAATTTCTTACCATTAAAAGTAAATGCATCAGGTGTAATGCCGATCATTTTTGCACAGGCAATATTATTCTTAATTGCATTCATTACAGGTTTGGGCAAAACCAACCAGGTTAATTTTTTAAATGACCACACCAATATTTGGTACATGGTTATTTACTCAGTTGCTGTAATTGCATTTACCTTCTTATACACTGCTTTGATCTTTAACCCTAAGCAAATGGCTGATGAGTTAAAGCGCAATAACGGTTTTATACCGGGTGTAAAACCAGGGCAGCCAACCGCTGATTATATCGGTACTATCATGGACAGGATCACTTTACCAGGCGCTGTATTATTAGCATTGGTGGGTATCTTACCGGGTATTTGCCAGGTAGCTTTTGTTGGCATGACACAAAGCTTCTCTACTTTCTTTGGCGGTACGTCTTTATTGATCATGGTAGGTGTTATTTTAGATACCTTACAGCAAATAGAAACACAATTGCTGATGCGCCAGTATGATGGTTTAATGAGCAGCGGAAGGGTGCAGGGAAGGCAGACAGCAACAACTATTTAATTGAACAGTTTTCCCCAGCTGGGGACTTAAAAATAATTAAGCCCCGACAAAAAATGTCGGGGTTTGTCTTGAAACATAATTATTCATAAAACATAATAATTCCCCTTTAGGGGTTAGGGGTATGGTCCATTATAAATCAAAAGCAGAGATCGAACTGATGAGGGAAAGCAGTTTGCTGGTGAGCAAAACACTGGCAGAAGTGGCTAAGATCATCAGGCCGGGTATCTCTACTTTGGAACTGGATGCATTTGCGGAAAAATTTATACTGGATAATAAAGCCACTGCTTCATTTAAAGGCTACCAGGATTTTCCTTATGCCTGCTGCATTTCTGTAAATGATGCAGTAGTACACGGGTTTCCTACTAAAGATGTTTTGAAAGACGGCGATATTGTTTCAGTTGATGTGGGCGTTTTTAAAAATGGGTTTCATGGCGACAGCGCTTATACCTTCGCGGTAGGAGAGATCAGTACAGAACTGAAGCAATTGCTCCGTGTAACAAAAGAATCTTTATACAAAGGAATAGAAAAAGCCATTCATGGCAACCGTACTGGTGATATTGCTTACGCCATCCAGCATTATACAGAAAAAGAACATGGCTATGGTGTGGTAAGAGAATTAGTGGGCCATGGCCTCGGCAGAAAACTGCATGAAGAACCACAGGTGCCCAATTATGGTAAGAGAGGCACCGGCGCTAAATTAAAAGAAGGGATGGTGATCGCTATCGAACCGATGATCAACCTCGGTACAAAAAATGTTTACCACGATAAAGACGGCTGGACAATAAGAACAGAAGACGGTAAGCCTGCAGCCCATTACGAACATAATGTTTGCATTCAAAAAGGCAAAGCTGACCTGTTATCATCCTTCACTGAAATAGAAGCAGCGGAACGGTCGAATAATAATTTGTGCTCCGATTATTAATTTAGAAGTTTACGGTTTAATGTTTTCAGTTTTCTGTTTATTGTTTTCGGTTGTTAGCAGTAAGCGACAAGTTATAGACTGCTCTTAACCGTAAATTATTTAGTGATTCCATTATCAGCAGTAAGTAACAAGGCAAACAAACCGTAAACTGCAAACCGCAAACTCCAAACTGTAAATTGCAAAATTTATAATATTCTATATTTCAACTCCACCCGCTCATCGCACCAAATACAATCAGGGCTGATATACGTGTCTTTATATTGAATGATAACACCTGCTTTGGCAAAAAGGTCCCTTACTAATTCACTGCAGATATAATTCCGGTTCCTTTCTCTTTTACTGATATGAAATAAAATACGGATCATGATACGAAAGATCTCGAAATTATCATAAGGCCTCGTTAATTCATCCAGCCCAAAACTTATACCCCTGTTCAAATGTTCTTTATTGATATCGATATTCAAATGCGCAACAGCGATCTGCCCTTTATAAGGCCGCTTCTTTCCTTTATAGTCACGTAAATATTTTGATAAGGGTATCAGCCTGATGCCCACACTTGGCTCAGCTTCTAAAACCAGTACTCTTCCCAGCTCTTCATCTTTATATATCACGCCTACATGGCTCCAGATGCTTTTAGTGAGTTTTTGAATAGCACCTGAAAATGCATAGCTGCCACGGGAAAG
>JADMIO011053078.1_pt1 | contig 57141 bp, 52 predicted proteins | sample 8958161 | NCBI WGS metagenome assembly JADMIO01 (sample SAMN16585339, study PRJNA669376) | soil metagenome | isolation source: Crop rotation soil | place: USA: Cullars Rotation, Alabama | collected 2011 | reverse complement strand
GCCGCGACTTCAAGTCACGTGAATTCCAAGCTTCGGATCCCACTGTGCTGGAAAGCCGCTCTCGGGCAGCCACACCTTCACGGTGAAGCGGCGGCCGTTGACTTCGACCGGCACCGTGCGCTCGGTCAGCGCGTCGGCGCCGTCCGGCGGCGGCACCTCGAGGCCCGACGCGGGCGCACTGAACGACGCGGCGTCGACTTCGGTTTCGACCCACTTCGTCGAGTGCCGCATCGCGCGGAAGTCGTCGGTCTGCAACAGCGCAAGGTGCGCCGGGATCGTGGTCTTCACGCCCGCAATCTGAAACTCGTTGAGCGCGCGCACCATGCGAGTGATCGCGGCGTCGCGATCGGGCGCGGTGACGATCAACTTGCCGATCAAGTTGTCGTAGTACTGCGAGATCGTGTCGCCCTCTTCGTAGCCGCCGTCCCAGCGCACGCCTGGTCCTGACGGTACGCGCAGGCGCGTGATCGTGCCCGGCGACGGCAGGAAGTTCTTGCTCGGGTCTTCGGCGTTGATGCGGCACTCGATCGAGTGATTACGCCGCTTGATCGCCTTCTGCGTGAACCGCAGCTTCTTGCCGTTCGCGACGTTGATCTGCTCGGCGACGAGGTCGAGGTCGGTGATCTCCTCGGTGACGCAGTGCTCCACCTGGAGACGAGTGTTCATCTCGAGGAAGTAGAACTCGCCGTCCTGGTACAGCATCTCCACCGTGCCGGCGTTGGTGTAGCCGCACGCGAGCGCGACTTTCACCGCCGCTTCACCCATCGCGGTGCGCGTCGCCTCGGGGATCTCGGGCGCAGGCGCTTCCTCGATCAGCTTCTGGTGCCGGCGCTGCGTCGAGCAGTCGCGGTCGGAGATATAGACGCCGTTGCCCTTGGTGTCGCAGAAGATCTGCAACTCCACATGCCGCGGCTTGGTGAGGTAGCGCTCCATGTAGCACTCGGACCGGCCGAAGTACGCCTGCGCTTCGCGCTGGGCGGAGTCGAGCGCCGACTGCGCCTCCTCCGCGCTCTCGACGACCTTCATGCCGCGGCCACCACCGCCGTACGCGGCTTTGATCGCGATCGGGTAGCCGTACTCCTTGCCGAACGCGTGCACCTCACTCACGTCGGTGATCGGCGTCGTGGTGCCGGGCACGCTCTCGACGCCGGCTCGATCGGCCGCGAGGCGCGACGAGATCTTGTCGCCCATCACTTCGATCGCTTCGGGCGGCGGGCCGATCCACGTGACACCGGCCGCGATCAACGCGCGCGCGAAGTCGGCGTTCTCGGAGAAGAAGCCGTAGCCGGGGTGCACACCGTCGGCGCCGCTCTTCGCGATCGCGTCGAGGATGGCCTCGGTGTTCAAGTAGCTCTCGGCCGCGGTCTGGCCGCCGAGCGCGTACGCCTCGTCGGCGTAGCGCGTGTGCGCGGCGTCGCGGTCGAGATCGGAGTACACGGCGACGGTGGCGATGCCGAGCTCGCGGCACGTGCGCATCACACGAATCGCGATTTCTCCACGGTTGGCAATCAGGATCTTCGATAGCACGTTCAATATCGCTCCATCGCTACGCCATCCGTGGCGCCGCCGGCTTCCGCACGGCTGCGTATCCTACGAGTCGTGCCGCGCGAGCCCGCCACTTGGAGCGATCCGCGCCTGGAAGGCACGCGATTCACCGATATCCGCTGGTTCGAGGCGGTTGATTCGACCAACCGCTACCTCCTCGAGTGCGCGGCATCCGGGGCACCCGAAGGGGTCGTGGCGGTCGCCGACGAACAGCACGCCGGACGGGGCCGGCTCGGTCGCAGCTGGATCGCCCCGCCCGGGGCGGCGCTGCTCGTGTCGGTGTTGTTGCGACCCCAGCTGCCGATCGAGCGGACCCACCTCGTCACGCTGGCGGCCGCGCTGGCCGCGCTCGACGCACTGCCCGACGCGGGTGCCGGGGTGAAGTGGCCGAACGACGTTGTGGTCGACGACCGCAAGCTGGCCGGCATCCTCGCCGAGGCCGACGGCTCCGGCGCGGTGGTCGTGGGCATGGGTTGCAACGTGCGCGACGACTGGTTTCCGGAAGAACTGCGCGACACCGCGACAGCGTTCAGGATCGAACGGACCGAACTGCTCGTCGCGTGGTTGCGTGCGTACCACGCACGCCTCGCCGCGCTCGACGACGTGCTCGCCGACGCGGTCGAGCACTCGGCGACGCTCGGGCGTCATGTGCGCGTCCAGCTCGCCCACGGAACGATCGAAGGCATCGCGACGGCGCTGACCGACGAGGGCTACCTCGTCGTGAACGACCGCGTGATCACCGCCGGCGACGTCATCCACCTCCGCCCCGCCTAGAACCTGTTTGTGCAGGATCACGCCCCATAGGGGCGGATCCGGCACAATCAGGGATCGAGGGTCCGCGCGACCAGGGCGGTGAAGCGTTCGGCCAGTTGGACGGCGAACGGGCCGGGAGCGCTCAGTGCGTGTCCGTCGACATGCGCGATGGGTTGCACCTCGCGTGTCGTTGAGCAGAGAAATGCTTCGTCGGCGCGGGCCAGCGCTTCGATCGGAACGTCTCGTTCTTCGATCGGGATGCCGAGCTCCAGCACCAGCGCGCGCGTCACTCCGGCCAAGCAGCCGGACGACAGCGGGGGAGTGCACACGACGCCGTCGATGACCACGAACACGTTCGATCCGGTGCCTTCGCACAGGTTGCCGCTCGTGTTGGCGAAGATCGCTTCGCCGGCGCCGCGCTCGGCCGCGTAGGCCAGGGCGCGCACGTTCCCGGCGTACGAGATGGTTTTCAACCCCGCGAGCGGGCCGTGTTCGTTGATCGTCCAGGGCACCACCACGACGTCGATCGTCGCGGCCGCCGGTTCGAGCGGGAACGCGAGGACGAACGCGGTCGGCGGTCCGTCGCCGCGTCCCGAACCGGGTGGCGCGTCCCCGCCCGTCACTGTGATGCGCAGGCGGCCGTCGACGAGTCCGTTGGCGGCGATCACAGCCGTGGCCGCGTCGAGCAGTTCGCCGTCGGGCGGAACCGCGAGCCCGATCGCCTCGGCCGACGCGTGCAGCCGGGCCAGATGGCGCGTCCAGGCAAACGGCCGGCTCGCATAGATCCGCAACGTTTCGAACACACCGTCGCCGACCACGAGCCCGTGGTCGAGGACGGAGACGCGCGCGTCGTCGAGTGGAACGATCTGCCCGTTGAGCCAGGCGGTCACTGTGCAGTCACCGGCGCGGTTTCGTACGCGCCGACCGCGTGCAGCAGGCGCGCCGCCTTCAGCTCGGTTTCCCGCCACTCGGCGCCGGCTTCGGAGTCGGCGACGATGCCGCCGCCGATACCCAAGAACGTGCGGCCGGCCGCGATCGTGAACGTGCGGATCGCGACCGCGAGTTGGGCCCGGTCGTGGTCGGCGTCGATCCAGCCGACGGCGCCGCAGTAGACGCCGCGCCGAACCGGTTCGAGATCTTCGATCGCCTGCAACACCCGGGGCTTGGGTGCGCCGGTGACCGACGCGGGCGGCAGCGTGGCCCGGAGCAATGCTCCCAGCGTCACGTCGGCGCGCAACGTTCCCTGCACGGTGCTGACCATGTGGAACAGCCCGGGGTGCGCCTCGATCGCGAACAGCGAGGGCACGCGCACGGTGCCCGGCACGCACACCCGGCCGAGGTCGTTGCGGGCCAGGTCGACGATCATCACGTTCTCGGCGTGATCCTTCGCGCTGGCGCGCAGCACGTCGGCGTCGGCGTGCGTTCCTTTGATCGGCCGCGTCTCGACCGCGCGGCCGTCGACGCGCACGAACAGTTCCGGCGAAGCCGAGACGACGGCAACACCGGGCAACGCCGATCCGAACGTGCACAGCGCGGCGTACGGCGCGGGGTTGGCCGCCGCGACCGTGGCGAAGAGCGCCTCCGGATCGGGCGCACGGTCGAACTCCAGCCGGCGCGTGAGATTCACCTGATAGCACTCGCCGTCGCGGAGCAACGCGTGAATCGCTTCGACGCGCGCCGCGTGTTCCTCGCGCGTCAGGCTCGACCGCGCCGCGCCGAGCGTGACCCCGGAGGCGGTCGGCGGCTCGATCTCGCGCACCGATGCGTACCGGGCGAACACGAGATCGGGGAGGGCGAGGTCGTCGAGCGCGCGGGGTGTGATGTGCTCGACGGCGCGTCCGAGGTCGTACGCGCAGAACCCGGCCCAGAACCCGCCCTCGGCGATGCGATCGAGGGCGGTGAAGGCGTCGTCGCCGTGCGCGACCACGACCTCGACGGGGTCGGTCGCGGCCAACCACCGCTCGCCGTCCCGCACGATTGCGACGCCCCGCTCCACGGTTGCACGCTACCGCCGTGAAGATCCGGTGCAGCCCGATGTAGATCCAGTGAAGGGTCGTGGCTCCGCCAGGGAAGTCACAGAACGCACCGGTACACTCCGCCGTCGCGTGCGCATTTCGCCCTCCGTTCTTTCCTTTCTTGGTCGCTTCGCGATCGCATGCGTGGTGGTCGCGGGTGTGGCCGCCGCCGGCGTGTACAGCGGCGACACCGCGGCGCGGCGCGCGTTCCTCGGCAGCGACAAGATCAACGTGCCCGGGCTGGAGAAGGCCGAACCGGGCAAGCCTGCGAACTATCTCCTGATCGGCTCCGACACACGCGCCCTCGGCGACGACCCGGGCGCCGCGCAGGCGTTCGGCACCGAAGCCGAGGTGGGCGGTGCCCGATCCGACGTGATGATGGTGTTGCACGTCGAACCCGCGACCCAGACCGGCATGCTCGTGTCGTTCCCGCGCGACCTCGTAGTCCAGATTCCCGACCACGGTGAGGGCTTGCTGAACTCGTCGTTCAGCATCGGTGGGCCCGCGCTCGTCATCCGCACGCTCGAGGAAAACTTCCTCCCGCTGAAGATCAACCACTACATCCAGGTCGACTTCAAGGGCTTCCAGGACATCGTGAATGCGATCGGCAAGATCCCGGTCTTCTTCCCGACGCAGGTACACGACGAGTTCACCGGCCTGCACATCGACAAGCCCGGTTGCGTCCGGCTCGACGGGGGTCAAGCGCTCGCGTACGCGCGGTCGCGGCACTACAACATCCCGCGCGATCCCGACAACATCCAGCCCTGGGTGCCGCGCGGTGAAAGCAAACGGTCGGAAGGCTGGTTCGAAGACCCGCGCGCCGACCTCGACCGCATTCCCCGCCAGCAGTACTTCCTGCGCACGATCAGCCAGGCCGCGATCGACAAGACTGCAGCCAACCCCACGAAGCTGTTCGGCCTGTTCGACGCAGTGCAAGACAACTTCACTCGCGACGACACGCTCACCCTGAAGGAGATGAAGGCCCTGATCCGCACGTTCAAGGGCCTGAACCCGGCGCGCGTCGACATGCAGACGTTGCCGGTCGAGGCGGGCAAGGGCAAATGGGCGGCCCAAGTGGTTGCGACCGACGAGGCCAGCTCGGTGATCGGTCGTTTGTCGTACTTCGGACAGGAAACCCCGCCGACTCCCGACCTGATCCCGACCAACGAAGTGAACGTGCTCGTCATCAACGGGTCGGGAGTGCCGGGCGTGGCCGGTGAAGCGAGCGACGCGTTCCGGGCGGCCGGGTTCAACGTCGTGGGTCCCGCACAGGACGCCGACCGCGACGACTACTCGCGCACCCAAGTGCGTTACGCCCCCGACAAGTTCGCGGCCGGAGTCACCGCGGCCAATGCGCTCGGCACGATCAACGTCGTGGAAGCCATCTCGCGGCGCAACACGCTCGACGCCGACGTGCTCGTGATCATCGGCAAGGACTACGAGTACCTCGGGCGTCCGTTCATGAACACCAACACCTCCACCTCGGCACCCGGCGTCACGGCGACCACGACCACAACCGTGACCACCGTTCCGCAGACCAGTACGACGCCCACCACCACTCCGCAGTCCAACGTCGACACGCGGTTCGTTCCGGTAGACCCGAAGACGGGCGGTCCGCTGGTGGGTTGTCCTTCGTAATGAGTGACACCTCGGCGCGGACGTTCCTGCGCCGGCTCGGCGCCGCGTTCCTCGTCGCGGTCCTCGCCACGATCTTTGCGATCGGTGGTGCCTATGCCTTCGCGGCGCGCAAGGTCGCGTCGGTACCGACCGTCGCAATCGACACGTCGGTGCTGGAGGGAGGCAACAACTACCTGCTGATCGGGTCCGATTCCCGCGCCTTCGTCGACAACGCAACCGAAGCCGAGCATTTCGGCGACGCCGCGTCGCAGAGCGGCCAGCGTTCCGACACGATCATGGTGGCGCACGTCGACGGCGGGAAGGGCACCGGATTCCTCGTGTCGTTCCCACGCGATCTGTGGGTCGACATCCCCGGCATCGGCTCGGCCAAGATCAACGCCGCGTTCAACAAGGGCCCGCAGCGGCTGATCGAAACGCTGCGCAACAACTTCGACATTCCGATCGGCCACTACCTCGAGGTCGACTTCGCCGGCTTCCGCGACATGGTCGACGCCATCGGCACGGTTCCGGTGCCGTTCTCCGCGCCGACGCGCGACATCAAGACCGGACTCGACATCAAAGCGGCCGGCTGTCAGCGGCTCGACGGCGCGCAATCGCTTGCCTACGTGCGCTCGCGCTACTTCGAGACATTCCAGAACGGCGAGTGGCACACCGACCCCACGTCGGATCTCGGACGCATCAAACGCCAGCAAGGATTCGTTCGCATCCTCGGCGACGAAGCGATCCGGGCCAGTTCACGCGCGCCGTGGAAGGGTGTGAAGATCCTCGACAAGGCGTTGGCCGCGATGCAGCGCGATCCGAAACTCGGCCTCGGCGGCTTGCGCAAACTCGCGTACGGTCTGCGCGGCGAGAGCGGTGAAATCGAAACCCTCACCATCCCGACCACTCCCGACCATGTCGACGGTCAGGACGTGCTGGTGCTCGACCAAGCTAAGGCGGCGCCGCTCTTCGCGCGGTTGCGCGCAACCGGTCGCGCGCCCGAAAAGGACACGCCGAAGGCGCCGAACGGCGTCGCGCCCGCGCAGGTGCGCGTCACCGTGCAGAACGGCAGCGGCCGCACCGGAGCCGGTGGCACCGCGCGGGCCGCACTGCAGGAAGCCGGGTTCGTCGGGGTGGGGGAGGCGACGAACGCCGACCGCAGCGACTACGACGAGACCGAGGTGCGCTACGCGCCGGACGCCAAGACGAAAGCCGAACTCGTGCGCTCCTACCTGGGCGGCGCCGGCCGGCTGGTGGCCCTCGACGATGCCCCCGCCGGTGCCGACGTGGTGCTCGTGATCGGCCAGGACTTCGACGCCATCACGTCCCCGGCGACCACACCTGCGAGCACCGCCCCCGCGCCCGCGGCGCCGAGTGAACCCACGGCCACGCTTCCGGCCGTCACCTGCTGACCCCCCTAGAATCGGTCGCCATGCCGCGCTTGGTGTCGGGGATCCACGCATCGTGAAGATTGCCGTCATCGGAGCGGGCTATGTGGGCCTCACGACGGCGTCGTGCTTTGCGCACCTCGGTCACGACGTGATCTGCGCCGACATCGACGCGGAGCGGGTCGGGCGCCTGCAAAAGGGCGAAGTGCCGATCCTCGAGGCGGGCATGCCCGAACTCCTCGCGGAAGGACTCGCCTCGCAGCGACTCCGGTTCGTGGTCGGCGCGCCCAACGCGGTGCGCAACGCCGAGGTGGTGTTCCTGTGCGTGCAGACCCCGCAGGGCGACGACGGCGCGGCCGACATGAAGTACGTCGAGGCCGTGGCCCGCGAGATCGCGCCGGTGCTCGCGCCCAACACCGTGGTGGTCAACAAGTCGACGGTGCCGGTCGGCTCCACTCTGTTCGTGCAGCGCGTGCTCTCGGAAGCGGGCGCCACCGACGGCGTCTCCGTCGCATCGAACCCGGAGTTCCTGCGCGAAGGCCAGGCCGTACGCGACTTCCTCAACCCCGATCGCATCGTGATCGGCTGCGAGAACCCCGAGTCGGCGGTGCGCGTGAGCGAGCTCTACAAGGGCATCCACGCCCCGGTTCTCGTCACCGATCCCGCGTCGGCGGAGATGATCAAGTACGCCGCGAACGCGTTCCTGGCCACCAAGGTGTCGTTCATCAACGCGATCGCGTCGATGTGTGAGGCGGTCGACGCCGACGTGCGCGAGGTCGCGCTCGGCATCGGCTACGACGCGCGTATCGGGTTCCAGTTCCTGCACCCGGGTCCCGGCTGGGGCGGGTCGTGCTTCCCCAAAGACGTTTCCGCGCTCCTGTATGCGGCGCGTAACGCGGGTTACGAGTTCGAACTGTTGCAGGGTGCGGTCGACGTGAACCGCGCCCAGTACGAACGCATGGTCACCAAGGTGCGCGACGCGGTGGGTGGTTCGCTCGCCGGTGCGGTGGTCGGTGTGTGGGGCCTCACGTTCAAGGCCGACACCGACGACCTCCGCGACTCGCCCGCAGTCGCCATCTGCAAGCGGTTGCTCGACGAGGGCGCCACCGTGCAGGCCTACGACCCGGCGGCGGGCGAGCAGGCCCGACGGCTCCTGCCGGCCGTCGACCTGCGCGCCGACGCCTACGACGCGGCGGCCGGGGCCGACGCGGTCGTGCTGCTCACCGAGTGGGACGAATTCCGCTGGGTCGACTTCGAACGCGTGGGCGCGGCCATGCGCAAACGCGCGCTGGTCGACGCGCGCAACCTGCTCGACCCCGCGGCCATGCGCCGCCGTGGTTTCAACTACGACGCGGTCGGACGCCGGTAGTGGCGCGCGTCGTCGTCACGGGGGGCGCCGGGTTCGTCGGCTCGCATCTCTGCGACCGCTTCCTCGCGCGCGGCGACGAAGTGATCGCGGTCGACAACCTGTGCACCGGGCGCGCCGAGAACATCGAGCACTTGCGCGACAACCCGGCATTCACGTTCGTGCGGGCCGACGTGTCCGCCGAACTGCCGATCGACGGCGCCATCGACGGGATCTTGCACTTTGCCAGCCCGGCGAGCCCCAACGAGTACCTCGCGCTTCCGCTCGAGACTCTCGACGTCGGCTCGCTCGGCACCCGGCGTGCCCTCGACCTCGCGCGTGAGCACAACGCTCGATTCCTGCTCGCGTCGACGAGCGAGATCTACGGCGACCCCCTGGTACATCCGCAGCCCGAGTCGTACCTCGGCAACGTCGACTCGGCCGGGCCGCGGGCGGTCTACGACGAAGCCAAGCGGTTCGCCGAGACGCTCACGATGACCTACCACCGCCTCTACGGCACGCACACCGCGATCGTGCGCATCTTCAACACGTACGGTCCGCGTCTGCGCGCGGCCGACGGCCGGGTCGTGTCGAACTTCTTGGTGCAGGCGCTCGACGGCAAGCCCCTCACGATCTACGGCGACGGCCGCCAGACCCGGTCGTTCTGCTACGTCGACGACGAAGTGCGCGGCATCGTGGCGCTCTTCGACTCCGACGTGGTCGAGCCGGTCAACATCGGGAACCCGAACGAGTTCACGATGCTGGAGCTGGCCGACGTCGTGCGGGAAGTCACCGGTTCGGCCTCCGAAGTGGTCTTCGAACCGCTGCCGGTCGGCGACCCCACCCGCCGCCGGCCCGACATCTCGCGGGCGAGCACGCTGCTGGGTTGGGAGCCCACGATCGAACTGCGCGAAGGCCTCGCGAATCTCCGCGATTGGTATCTCGAGGAGCGAGCCCATGGCCGCGCGTGACACCACCCCGCCGCCGAAGCTGCACAAGCTCTCGGTGGTGGTGCCCGTGTTCAACGAACGCAACACGCTGGTGGAGATCGTTCGGCGCATGCGTGCGGTCGAACTGCCCGACGGCATCGAGCGCGAGATCATCGTGGTCGACGACGGGAGCGACGACGGCACCCGCGACGTACTGCGCCAGATCGGCGACAGCACGGTGCGCGTCGTCGTGCACGAGCAGAACCGCGGCAAAGGTGCGGCGGTGCGTACGGGCTTCGAGATCGCGACCGGCGAATACGTGTTGGTGCAGGACGCCGATCTCGAATACGACCCGGAAGACTGGCCGCGGTTGCTGCACCCGATCATTCGGGGCCGGGCGCGCGTTGTGTACGGCTCCCGCTTCACCGGCGAGCGCCGGAACATGCTGTTCCTGCACTGGATCGGCAACCGCTTCTTGTCGCTCACCACGAACGTGCTCTTCAACACGACGCTCTCCGACATGGAGACGTGTTACAAGCTCATCGACCGTCAGCTCCTCGAGGAGTTGCAGCTCACGGCCGACCGCTTCGACATCGAGCCGGAGATCACCGCGAAGATCCTGAAGCGCGGCGTCCGCATCTACGAGGTGCCGATCTCGTACGCGGGACGAGAGTTCGAAGAAGGCAAGAAGATCACGTGGCGCGACGGCTTTGCAGCGTTGTGGACGTTGGTCAAGTATCGCTTCCGTGACTGAGCGATACGCCGCGGTCGTCATCAACTATCTGTCGGGATCGTTGTTGCGCGATTGCGTCCGCAGCGTGCTGGCCGACGACAGCGCGGGGCCGGTCGAACTCGTCGTCGTCGACAACGGTTCCGGCGACGGCTCGGTCGACGGAATGCTCGAGGAGTTTCCCGACGTGCGCGTGGTGCGATCGCCGGGCAATGTCGGCTACGCGCGCGCGGCGAATCTCGGCATCGCCGCGACGCGAGCGCCGATCGTCGCGGTGTTGAACGCCGACCTGACCCTCGTCCCCGGTACCGCGAACGCGATGGTGTCGCGTCTGGAACGCGAAGATCGGCTCGGCATCATCGGTCCGCGGGTCCTCAACACCGATGGCACGGTGTATCCGTCGGCGCGCAGCATTCCGAGTGTGCCGGTCGCGGTTGGTCACGGCACCCTCGGCCTGTTCTGGAAGACGAATCCGTTCACGGTTCGGTACCGCCAACTCGACGCCGACCCGAATGTGGCGCGCGCCGTCGACTGGCTCTCGGGGTCGGCGATGTGGATGCGTCGGGCCGCGCTCGACGACATCGGGGGCTGGGACGAGCGCTACTTCATGTACTTCGAGGATGTCGACCTGTGTTGGCAGCTGCGCCGTAACGGCTGGGGGATCGCGTACGACCCGGCCGGTGAGATCGTCCACGTCGGGGGTGCCTCGACCTCGCGCCGTCCGTACCGGATGCTGCTCGAGCACCACCGCTCCGCGTGGCGTTACGCTCGCAAGCGTTTCTCAGGTCCGCGCGTGCTGCTGTTGCCGTTCGCCGCTGTTTATCTGGGTTTTCGCGCCCTCCTCGCGATGGGTGAGCACCTCTGGCGCGCGTCCGTGTCGCGCCCTACCCGCGACTAGCCTGATCTCCCTATGGGCAAGTCCTCTCGTACGAAGCGGCGCGCGGTTCGATCCGCCAAGCGCAGCAAGCAGAACAACTGGTGGACCATCCTCACGGTTCTGGTGCTGATCGCAGGCGTCGCGGTGATCTTCTACGCGCGCATGAGCGAGCGCGACGACGTCGGTCCCTTCGTCGCCGACCAGAACAAGAAGCCCGACGACAAGGTGAACGTCGAGAGTCACTGGCACGCCGCCCTCGGCGTCTACGACTGCAACCGCTGGGTCGGCGACGGCAGCGGCGACGGCGTGTGGGCGTGGCCCGGCACGAGCCAAGAGGGCATCTTCCGCGTCGGCACGCGCGTGTACGCCGGCATGCACAGTCACGAGGACGGCATCATCCACATGGAGCCGTCGACTGCCGACGAGTCGGGGTGGAATGCCACCGTCGGCAAGTACTTCAAGTTCGGCGGATGGAAGGTGTCGGAGGACGGCTACGAGTTCCTCGGCTCCAACAAGCACAACGGCGACAAGTGTGGCGACCAGCCCGGCCACTTCGTGTGGGGCGTCGGCAAACTCACCGGTGATCCCGCCCAGAAGGTGGTGATCGAAGAGAAGACCGGTAACCCGGCTCACTACAAGCTGTACAACGACGATGTCGTGGTGCTCGCGTACCTGCCGGAAGGCCAGTCGCTCGCGGATCTCCCGAATCCACCGTCGGTCATCAACCTTCCCGACGCCGGAAGCAGCGCACGCGAAAACGGCCAGGTGCCGAGCGCGTCGACGGTTCCGGGCACGACTCCGGGAAGCACGACTGCCGGAAGCACGACGGCGGGCAGCACAGTCGCCGGTAGCAGCACACCCGCTTCGTCGACCCCGTGAAAGCGGTCGTCCTCGTCGGTGGTGAAGGCACGCGGCTGCGGCCGCTCACGTACACCACCCCGAAGCCGCTCCTTCCGATCGCCAACGAAGCGCACCTCGAACGACAGCTCGCGTGGCTCGCCTCGCACGGCGTCGACGAAGTGGTGCTGTCGATGGGCTACCTGCCCGACAAGTTCCACGAGCACTTCGGTCACGACCAGATGGGCCGCGACGTGTTCGACGGCGTCACCCTCCGGTACGCGATCGAGGGCGAGCCGCTCGGCACCGCGGGTGCGATCCGGTTCGCGGCCGACGGCATCGACGAACGCATCATCGTGTGCAACGGCGACATCCTCACCGGTCTCGATCTCGGCGCGATGGTGCGTTTCCACGACGAACGCGGCGCGGAAGCCACCATCTCGCTCACCCAGGTCACCGATCCGTCGGCGTTCGGCGTGGTGCCGACGAACCCCGACGGCGGCGTGATCGCGTTCGTCGAGAAGCCGGCGCCGGGGAAGGCGCCGAGCAACTGGATCAATGCCGGCACGTACATCGTCGAGCCGGGCTTTCTCGATCGCATTCCGCCGCGCCTCAACGTGTCGGTCGAGCGTGAGACGTTTCCGCGCATGCTGGCCCAGCCCGGCTTGCTGTACGGCTACCAGAGCGCCGATTACTGGCTCGATATCGGCACGCCGGAGAAGTATTTGCAGGCGCACGACGACGTGCTCGAAGGCCGCGTCGGATTGCCGCCGGCACGCGGTGCGGTGGAGGTAACGCCGCGCGTTTGGGTACAGGGAACCGGCGTGATCGATGCCGACGCCAAGATCGAACCGCCGGTGCTCGTCGGCGATGGTGCGCGGGTCCATGCCGGCGCCCGGGTCCGCAAGTCGGTACTCGGTGCGGGCGTGATCGTCGAGGCGGGCGCGGAACTCGACGGTGCCGTCGTTCACGACGGCGCGTTCATCGCCGCGGGGAGCAGCGTGCACGATTCCGTCGTGGGGCGGGATGCGGTGGTTCGGCCCGAGGTGGCGTTGGGCGATGAAACCATCGTCGGCGCGGCGATCACCGTGCCGTCCGGCACGCGGATCTCGGGTGGGCGGGTTCCGGCGGACCGGGAGTAGGTTGCCGGGCCGTGACTCAGCAGGCCCTGGTCACCGGCGGAGCCGGGTTCATCGGATCCACACTGGTCGACCGTTTGTTGGCCGAAGGTTGGAAGGTCGACGTCGTCGACGATCTGTCGAGCGGTTCGCTCGCCAATCTCGGCGGGGCGCGCTCGCTCGCCGACCGGCGCTTCTCGTTCCACCGGCTCGACGTTTCGTCGCCCGCGGTGGTCGACCTCATCACGCACCGCCGCCCCGATGTGATCTTTCACCTCGCCGCGCAGCTCGACGTGCGCACGTCGGTGGCCAAGCCCGTGTTCGACGCGACGATCAACATCATCGGTTCGCTGAACATCTGCGAAGCCGCGGTGGCGGCCGGCGTGAAGAAGGTCGTGTTCGCAGGCTCCGGCGGCACGCTCTACGGATCGCCCGACGAGATCCCGACGCGTGAAGGCGCCCCGCAGCATCCCGAGTCGCCCTACGGCGTCGCCAAGAAGGCAGTCGGCGACTACCTCCACTACTACCGGACCATTCACGGGCTCGAGTACACCGTGCTCGCGCTCGCGAACGTGTACGGCCCGCGCCAGGACCCGCACGGCGAGGCGGGCGTCGTCGCGATCTTCGCGAACAAGCTGCTCGATCGCGAACGGCCGATCGTCTTCGGCGACGGCGGTCAGACGCGCGACTTCGTGTACGTCGACGACGTGGTGGACGCGTTCGCACGGGCCGAAGAGAAGGGCGGCGGCCTGCTGCTCAACATCGGCACCGGCATCGAGACCAGCGTGCAGCAACTCTACGACCTGATGTCGAAGCTCACGGGTTGGAAGGAACCGGCGCAGTATGCGCCGCCGCGCGCGGGCGAGGTTGCGCGCAGCGCACTCGATCCGGGCCGCGCCGCGATCCACCTGGGTTGGAAGCCGTTCACCAGTGTCGAAGAAGGCCTCGCGCGCACGCTCGAGCACTTCAAAGGCCAACGCGCCACGCGCTAACTGAACGTGCGGAGGTCGTCCAGGGGGACGGGTGGTCGTTGGCGGCCGACGTAACTCGGGTCGGGGACACCGACCACCACCATCGCGTGCGGGAGCCACTCGTGGGGGAGTGCGAGCGCGTCGCGAGCTTCTTCGGGACAGAAGATCGGTGCTGCGACCCAGCAGGATGCGAAACCGCGATCGGCGGCCGCGAGCATCAGGTTCTCTACGGCCGCACCCAACGACAACAACGCCATGCCCCACTCGGCGCGTTGGCGCGTCTCGTCGGGATAGCGGTCGAGGCCGTCCCACGTCAGGCAGCCGAGCACGAGCGCCGGCGCACCGACGACCTTCGCGTGCGACTTCTCGACGAGTTCGTCGATGCGTTCCGACGGAACGCCGTCGCCCGTGAGATCCTTCCGCCACTTCTCGCCCATGCCGTGTGCGAGATTCTGTTTGGCGTCGTCGGTGTCGACGACCGCGAACCGCCACGGCCGTGAGTGATGCGGAGCCGGCGCGATGCATGCCGCTTCGACGAGAGCGTCCAGCACGTCACGCGGCACCGGATCGGCAGTGAACGCCCGAATGGATCGCCGGGCGGCGATGAACGCCGGGACGACGGTCAACGGAAGAGGTCCTCGCTCGGTGGGCGGATCAGTTCGCGAACCGATCCGTCGCGGAACCAGCTCCGGTCGAGGCCGCGCACGATCGCGGCCGGTACGCCCGACGCTTTGCCCATCACGAGTTCGGCCGCCGATGCGATCTCGTCGGCGATCGCGACTTCGGTGACATGCAGGATCCGGCCCTTGGCGTCGGGTGTTTCCCGGAGGTCGACGACTGCCGCGATGCCACACACGCCGATCGCGACGTCGGTGAGTCCCATGCGCCACGGGCGGCCGAACGTGTCGCTGACGATGATCGCGACGTCGACCCCGGCCCGCGCTTGCAACGCGTCGCGGATGTGCTTGGCCGAGCGATCGGAGTCGACCGGCAACAGTGCCGCGTAGCCGTCGTCGACGTTCGAGAGGTCGATGCCGGCGTTGGCGCACACGAATCCGTGCTTCGTTTCGCTGATCGTGAGATCACCGCGACGGCGCACAATGCGCACCGACTCCGACTCCACGAGTTCGCGTCGGGCATCGAGATCGTCGCCGTCGAGCGGCACGAGCCGGTTCTCCGCCTTCGACACGACCTTCTGCGTCACCACGATGCAGTCGCCATCGGCGAGCGGCGTTCCCTGCCCGCGCGCCGCCTCGGCGATCAGTACCGCGATCTCGTCGCCGGGCCGGATCTCACCGATGCCGTCGATCGGAATGATCTGCAGTGTCATGCGACCGCGGCGAGCGTCTGTTGCGCGAGCGCGGCGGCGATCTCGGGGCTGCGCATCATCGTGTCGGTGACGACCGCGCGCACGCCGGCCGCTTCGACGGCCGCCGCGTGCTCGGCGTCGACCGCGTCGATCACGAGCGACGCGCAGAACTCGGCGTACTCGTGCGCCACGCCGACACACGACACGTCGATGCCGAGTGGACCCATGAGCTTGTCGGCCGGGCCTTTCACCGGGGCGCCACCGACGATCGGCGACACGCCGACGACGCGGTCGCGGCGCGCCACGAGGACGTCGCGGATGCCCGGCACCGCGAGGATCGGGCCGATCGAGATCACCGGATTCGACGGGCAGATCACGATCGTGTCGGCCGCGTGCAACGCCTCGAGTACTCCAGGCGCGGGTTGTGCCGCGTCGGCGCCGTCGAAGCGAACGCTCTGTACGGGTGGCTCGCAGCGTTCACCGACGAACCATTCCTGCATCGCGAGATCGCGCCCGTCGGCGGTCGTGATGCGCGTGCAAACTTGGTCGTCGGTCATCGGCAGCAAGCGCGCGTCGATGTCCCACGCCTGCACGATCTCGGCCGTGACCGCCGACAACGGCGCGCCCGCGGCCAAGCGCTGCGTGCGGAACAGGTGCGTGGCGAGATCCTTGTCGCCGAGGCGGAACCACGTGGGCACGTCGTAGCGAGCGAGCGCGTCGAGCGTGTTGAAGGTTTCGCCTTCGAGTCCCCACCCCTGCGCGACGTTCGACGCGCCCGCGAGCGTGTAGGTGACCGAGTCGAGATCGGGCGATACGTGGAGCCCGTGGAAGGTGTCGTCGTCGGCGGTGTTGACGATCGCGACGACGTCGGCCGGCGGCACGACGCGCACGAGCCCGGCGAGAAAACGAGCGGCGCCCACACCCCCGGCCAAGGCAGCTAACACGGCGCGAACGCTACCGAACGCGAAGAAGCGGCCCCGAAGGGCCGCTTCTCGAAGAGAAATCGAGCTCAGGCTGCTGAGCTGCCGGCGAGTTCGCGGACACGGGCGGCGACGGGCTCCATTGCCTGCACCACCTTCTCCGGCAGCTCACCGAGCTGCGCCTGCACCTTGCCGACGGCGGGTTCGACGCGCTTCTCGAGCTCACCGCGGATCTCCTGCGCCTTGCTCACGGTCGTGTCGATCGTGGTGCGCACCTGCTGCTCGGCGAGGTCCTTTGCCGACTTCGACTGCTCCTGCAGCTTCGCCGACTGTTCCTGCAGCTTCGACTGGGCGTCGCGGGTGCGGTTCTGCACGCACTCGCCGGCCTGGGACGCGGAAGCCTTGAGCTTGCGACCCTGGATCTGCGCCTGCTGGAAGCCCATGACGCCCAGGCCGATCACGATGTAGCCGGCGTCGGTGAGGTTCTTGCGGACATTGCTGGCGGCCATTCCGGGCTCCTTTGCACGGTGGTCGTATGCCCCGAGAGGGTAGGACGAAAGTGCTCGCGATACTAGCACCTAGTGCTAACTATTGCAAGCACTCGTGACGCCGCGCACAAGCTTTGGCGCGCCTCGGGACTAGTGTCATCCGGCCTCATGGACACGATCGAGCCCGCATCGATCAGCGGCGAGCTGCTCGACGACACCGACGACGACACCGCTTCCGTCCAGGTCGTGCCGCCGGTCGTTGCCGTCGTGGTGACGACGGATCCCGGCCCCTGGCTGGAGGAATCCCTCGCCGCGCTCGCGGAACAGGACTATCCGTCCCTTTCGGTGCTTGTCCTCGACAACGGATCCGCCGAAGACCTCACCCCGCGCATCGCGGGTTCGATGCCGCGAGCATTCGTACGACGGCTGCCGGAGCAGCAGGGATTCGCGGCGGCAGCCAACGACGCGCTCGAAGCAGTCGAAGGCGCCACGTTCTTGTTGTTCTGCCACGACGACATCACGCCCGACCCCGACGCGGTGCGACTCCTCGTCGAAGAGGCGTACCGCTCGAACGCCGGGATCGTCGGGCCCAAGCTCGTCGACCAGGAGCACCCCGAGATCCTCCTCGAGGTCGGCATGGCGGTCGACCACTACGGCGTGCCGTACTCGGGCATCGAGCCCGACGAGGTCGACCAGGAACAGCACGACGGCGTGCGCGACGTGTTCTTCGTGTCCGACGCGGCGATGTTGGTGCGCACCGATCTCTTCCACGAACTCGGCGGCTTCGACCCCGCGACGTTCCCGGGCGCCGACGACGTCGACCTGTGTTGGCGCGCCCGGCTCGTGGGTGCGCGAGTCGTCGTCGCACCGTCAGCGCGCGTACGGCACCGCCGCGCCACGCCGCCCGAAGCACGCGACGACCGCGTGAAGCGGCCCGAGGTGATTCGCGCCGAGACCCGCAGCCGCGTGCGCGTGCTGTTCAAGTCGTATTCGATCCTCGCGCTCATCTGGGTCCTTCCGGTTGCGTTCGTGCTCGGCATTGCCGAAGCGATCGGGCTCATGGTGACCGGCCGGTTCCGGCGCGGCCTCGCGGTGCTGGGTGGACTCTTCGCCGCGTTCGCGCATCCGAACGAACTCCGGCGGGCGCGCGGACGAACGCAGAAACTCCGCCGCGTCGACGACGGCGACGTGCGCGATCTCATGATCCGGGGGAGCGCGCGGTTCCGCGTGTTCGTGACCCAGCGCATGCACGCGGGGGAGAAGATCGCCGACGTGTCGACGCGCACGCGAACACGCGTGCAAGAAGTGTCGACGAACCTGCGGCGAGCGCCGGCGATCATCGGATCGCTGCTTGCCGTCGTGATCCTGTTCGGGTCGCGCGCGCTGCTCTTCGGGAACGTGCCGCAGGTCGGTGGGTTCCGGGCCTGGCCCGGACTCGGCGACGCGTGGTCGACCTTCACCGGCGCGTGGCGCTACACGTTCATGGGCGCGTCCGAGGCGGCGAGTCCGGTGTTCGGGCTCATGGCGTTCGTCGACGGCGCGCTGCTCGGGCATCCCGGCCTCGGCCGGTCGCTCGTCGTCGGCGGCGCGCTACCCCTCGGCACGTGGGGCGCCTATCGCCTCGTGCGCCCGTTCGCGGCATCGGCACTCCCGGCCGTCGCGGCCGCAGTCGCCTACGCCGCGAACCCCATCGTGCGCAACGCGATCTGGCAGGGCGAGATCGGGCCGCTCGTGTGCTTCGCGCTCGCGCCGTTCGTGCTGAGCGCCCTCGTCCGTCCGAGTCTCAACGCTGCCGACACCGAGGTGCCCGCGCGACCGCGTCGCGCCCGCATCCACGCGTTGTTGTCGATGGCGTTACTGGTTGCGATCTGTGCGGCCGCGTGGCCACCCGCGATCGTGCTCGCGTTGCTCATCGGCGTGACGTTCTGGATCGCTTCGCCGTTCGCGGGCGAGTTCGGGCGGGCCACGCGCTCGCTGCTGCTCGCGATCGTGGCGACCGTCGGTGCCGCCGTGCTCTGCATGCCCTGGATCTTCTCGTTGTTCGGCGCCGATTCCGCGACGCTGGGCATGTTCCCGAGGGTCCCGCTGTCGCTCGCCGACGTATTGCACTTCCAGACCGGCCGCGCCGGCGCCGGCATCGCGTCGTGGGGCATCGTCGCCGCGGCCGCGGTGCCGCTGGCGATCGCGACCGGCACCCGTCTCATGTGGGCGATGCGGGCGTGGGTACTCGCGGTCGCGTCGTTCGCGCTCGTCTGGGTGCCGGGCATGATCGATCCCGATCTCGCGGTGCCGTCGCCCAACGGCGTGCTCGTCGGTGCGGCGCTCGGTCTGGCGTTCGCGGCGGGCCTCGGCGTCGCCGCGATTCTCGACGACCTGCGCCGCTTCCACTTCGGCTGGCGCCAGGTGATGACCGTCGTTGCGACGATCGGTCTCGCGGTAGCGGGCGTCGGGCTCACGGCCGACGCGTTGTCCGGCCGCTGGGGCCTCGGTACCGAGGACTGGCCGTCACGTTTCTCGTGGATGAGCGACAACGCGCCGCCCGGCGGTTTCCGTGTGTTGTGGGTCGGTGACGCGACGATTCTGCCCGCGGGCGCCAAGGTGGCGGGCGACGTGGGCTTCGCCGTCACGCGCGATGGGCCCGGCGACGCTCGCGCGTTGTGGGCCGCGTCGGAGCATGCGGCCGACGAAGTACTCGCCGACGCGATCGAAGCCGCGCAGGCGGGCGACACGGCGCGGCTCGGGCACCTCTTGGCCCCGGCGGGCGTGCGTTACATCGCGTACATCGATCGCTCGGCGCCCGGGTCCGGTCCGCGTGGCGTTCCCGAACCTCGGCTCACGGCCGCGCTCACGCGCCAGCTCGATCTCACGTTGTCGCGCGTCGACGGCGACAGCGTGGTGTACCAGAACGACGCCTGGATTCCGATGGCCGCGCTCGTCCCGCCTGACACGCAGACGGTGCACGTCGACGCGGCCGATCCGCTCGTCGGTGCGCTGCGCTCGGAGCCGAACGGTGTGACCGGCGTCGATGTCGACAGCGACACGCCCGCGGGGCCCGGCACGATGCTCTGGTCGGAGGCTGCGGACGACGGGTGGTCGGCGCGCGCGGACGGGAACGACGCGTCGCGTTCGGATGCGTTCGGCTGGACGAACGCGTTTGCGCTCGACACGAACGCGCCGGTCGACGTCGGCTACGACGGCTCGACGGGGATCCGCGCGTTGCGCGGCCTTGTGGTCCTCCTGTGGATCGGTGCGGTGATCGCGTGGTTCGTCACGCGTCGGCGGCGCGCCGAGGAGGCAGTGTGAGAACCCGGCGCGCGCTGTTCGTCATGGTGCTGCTCGCGTTGCTCGTGCTCGCGACGGCAATCGGTAACGCCGACAGCAATCCGCGCGAACCGGCCACGGAGACCGTGTCGGCAGCGGAAGTGCGCGCGCTCGACTCGCAGTACGTCTGGTTCTGCCCGGGGCTGCCGACGACCGGGCGCGTACCGGCCGACCAGACGCTCGTCACGTTCTCGAACACCGGCGATCAACCGGCCGACGTCGTGGTCACCCTGTCGCCCGACGAGGGCAAGCCCACCTCGTCGTCGTTCGAAGTCGCACCCTTCACCGTGGTGACTCGCGACCGACCGAGTCTCGGGCCGCCCGGCGGTTTGACCGTCGAGACCTTCGGCGGTGCGGTTGTCGTCGAGGAAGGCATCGACGGCGCCAACGGCATCGACATCTCGCCGTGTGCGACGCGCAGCGCGGCCGAGTGGCAGTTCGCGGCGGGCACCACGCCGCGCGGGATCCAGCAGTGGTTGGTCGTGCTCAATCCGTATGCCTCGGACGCGAAGATCGACGTCACGATCCGCACGAACAACGGCGTGCGGCGACCCGACCAACTGCAGGCATTCGACGTGCCCCGGCATTCGCGCCGCGTGATTCCGATTCACGACGCGGCGGTGCGTGAAGACCGCGTGGCCGTGGAAGTGAATGCGAGCACGGGTCGCGTGGTCGCCGCCCAGACCCTCGTCTTCACCGGCGACATCGGTACGCCGGCCGTCGCACAGGCCATCGGTGCGCCCGGCGCCTCCGACCGCTGGACCTTCGCCGCGGGCTCGCGCATCGACGGCGCGAACACGTGGATCGCAATCGCGAACGTCGGCGACGATGAAACCCAGGTCGACGTGCAGGCGCTGCCGGAGGACAACCAGCCCGTGACGCCGGTCAGCATCAACGTGGCGCAGGACGACGTGATCTGGGTGCAACTCGGAGCATGCGGGGGGAACGTGACCACCTGCGTGCCGATCCCCGACGGCGTGCGTTACGCGCTCACTGTTTCGGCCGACCGGGAAACGCCGATCGTCGCGCAAGTCCTCGAGCGCCAGGACGGCGCCGCGACATCGTTCGGTCCGCGCGACCCCGCACCCACATGGTTGTTCGGCCTGCACCGTGTGAGCACCGAGCGCGAATCGACGCTCGCGTTCTTCAACCCGTTCGCAGCCGAGGTGCGCGTCGACGTCACGATGATCCACGACGGCGTGGAAGAGCGCCCCGAGCAGTTGCAGGGCGTCGTCGTGCCGCCCGGGCGCCGCTCGACCGTAGGAATCGCGGGCCGCAAGTCCGAAGGCGAGTGGGCGATCGTCGTGCGCGCGTCGGGCCCGATCGGCGTCGAGCGCGACATGTACGGCGCCAACGACGCCAGCCGCTCAGTCGGCGTCCGCGTCCCCTGAGTTCGCCTCGCGGGCCGAGTGCGCCTGGGCGCGCTCCTCGTCGATCTGCATCGCGCGCACAACCGCTTCGAAGATCTTCATCGCGTCGGCGTCCATGTGCTTACGGGCCATGAACAAGATGTACGCGCCGATGTAGACCGGCGGCGACACGAGCAAGAACGCGACGCGCAGGTTCCACACGTCGGCGAGCGCGCCCACGATCAGTGGAGCCGCCGCCGCGCCGAACAGGATCGACACGAGGTTGAAGGCGCCGAAGCCCGCGCCGCGCAGGTGCGCGGGCACCGCGTCGGCCATGCCGGCGCGCAACGCGGGAATCGCCATCGTCGTCGCGAAGAGGCCGAAGGTCTGCAACACGATCGACGCCCATCCCGGCATCGGGAGGTACGAGACCATGAGGATCGTGTTGCCCACGAACAGGCAGTACGCAGGAATCACGACCCGCGCGCCCTTCACCTTGTCGGCCAAGCGGTCGGCGAGTCGCCCGCCCAGCATCACGCCGGGAATGCCGCCGACGATGATGAGCAGGCCTACTGCGCTCGTCGACTGGGTTTCGGTCATGCCCGAGAAGCGTTCGTGGAACTGTGGCAACCACGCGCCGACACCCGCGACGGTGAACATCAGCGCGCTGACGCCGACCAACGCATAGCGCAGCGTGGTGATCTGCCAAATCGTGCGGAAGTCGTCACGCAGGCCGCGGATCATGTCGATCGTGAACTGCTTGAAGCCGTACTCGAACAGCTTGACGTGCTCGATCGGCTCGTCGTCGGTCGACTCCATGCCGACGTGCATCATGTCGCCGTGCCCGCGCTTCGGTTCCTTCAAGCGATACGCGAGGAACGCGACGAACAAGCTCGGCGGGCCGACGACGAGGAACGCGGCGCGCCATCCGAACGCGTCGCCGAGCGCGCCGCCGAGAGCGATGCCCGCGCCGATGCCGATGAACACCATCACCTGCTGGACGGAAAACACGCGGCCCCGCTGCGAGGTGGGGTAGTAGTCGGAGAGGAGGCTGTTCGCCGACGGTTCCGTGACGGCCTGACCGAAACCGAGAAGCGCGCGGAGGCCGATCAGCGTGGCGAAGTTCTGCGCGGCCGCGGTGACCATCGTGATGAGGCTCCAGCCGACCACGGTGTGTCCGATCGTGCGGGTGCGGTGCCAGCGGTCGGCGAGGTAGCCGGCCGGCACGGTGACGAGCCCGTTCACGAGCACGAAGGCCGAGAGCAAGAGCCCGATCTGCGCGTCGTTCACGCCGAACTCGTCCTGCAGTTGCGGGATCACGCCGCGCACGATGTTCTGGTCGATCTGGTCGGTCATGATCACGATCGCCAGCACCCACATCGGCCACGTCGACACGTGCTGCGGCGGCTTCGGTTGCTCCGGTGAAGGTTCTTGCTGCGGCGCTTCGCCCGTCTCGTGCCCCACGGGCGAAGTATTCCATGAGCAGCGGGCTACGTTCCCAGTCGTGGCCGTCCGGATCGTGATCGCGGTTGTCGTCTTCGCCGCGCTCGCCGCGGTCGCGTGGTGGCTCGAACGCCGCCGCCGGACCGACGCACCGACGCAGGGAGCGGCCGTCGCTCCCGATCAGCTCGACCGGGCCGACTTCCCCCGTCCCGACGCGCCCTGGCTCGTGGTGCTGTTCACCTCGGCGAACTGCATGTCGTGCGACGGGTTGTTCGAGAAGGCGTCACCGCTCGAGAGCGCCGACGTGGCGGTGGTCGAGGCCGAGTTCCCGACGGCCCGCGCCGTTCACGAGCGCTACAAGATCGCGGCCGCGCCCATGACCGTGATCGCCGACCACGACGGCGTAGTGCGCGGCACGCTGATCGGTGCCTACAACGCGACGGAACTCTGGAACGCGGTCGCGGAACTCCGCGACGCTCAGGCGTAGCCCTCGACGTCGGAGGTGATGCCTTCGCCGTTCGCTGACGGCAACGGCTCGGCGGCGTACTCCTCGGTGCCGTCGGCGTGGGTGATCAGGCGCGGCCCGCCGACCTTGCGGCCCATGGCCTGGTCGACGAGATCCTCGACCTCGAGGCCCTCCAGCGTCTCCTTTTCCAGGAGCGCCTGCGCTACCGCGTCGAGCCCGGCGCGATACTCCGACAGCACCTTGCGGCACCGGGTCTCTTCGTCGCGAAGGATGCGTTCGACCTCTTCGTCGATGACCCGCGCCGTCTCGTCGGAGTAGTCGCGCGAGTGCATGAGGTCCTCGCCGAGGAACACTGCACCCTGCGAACCCCACGCCATCGGACCGATGCGATCCGACATGCCCCACTCGCGCACCATCTTGCGGGCGAGTTCGGTGTTGCCGACGAGGTCGTTCTGGGCGCCCGTCGACTGGTGTCCGAACACGAGCTCCTCGGCGACGCGGCCGCCCAGGCGCACCACGAGCGAGTCTGCGATGTACTCACGCTTGTAGATGTGGCGTTCCTCGACCGGCAGCTGGTGCGTGACGCCGAGCGCCATGCCGGTGGGGAGGATCGTTACCTTGTGGAGCGGGTCGGCGTGCTCCAGCACATAGGCGCACACTGCGTGCCCGCCCTCGTGGTAGGCGACGATCTCCTTCTCTTCGCCCGAGAGTGCGAGCGACTCGCGTTTCAGGCCCATCAGCACGCGGTCGCGCGCGCCGTCGAAGTCGATGCGGTGCACCTCGTTGACGCCGCGTCGCACGGCGAACAGCGCCGCTTCGTTCACGAGGTTCGCGAGATCGGCACCGCTCATGCCGGGTGTGCCGCGCGCGATGACGTTGACGTCGACGTCGGGGTCGATCTTCTTGTCGCGCATGTGGACCTTGAGGATCTCCACGCGCTCGTCCTGCGTCGGCAGCGGCACCATGATCTGGCGGTCGAATCGACCCGGACGCAACAACGCCGGGTCGAGGATGTCGGGACGGTTCGTCGCGGCCATCATCACGATGCCTTCGGTCGCTTCGAAACCGTCCATCTCGGCGAGCATCTGGTTGAGCGTCTGCTCGCGTTCGTCGTGCCCGCCACCGAGGCCGGCGCCGCGCTTGCGGCCGATGGAGTCGATTTCGTCGACGAAGATGATCGCGGGCGCCTGCTTGCGTGCGGTCTGGAACAGGTCGCGCACTCGAGCGGCGCCGACGCCGACGAACATCTCCATGAAGTCGGAACCGGTGATCGAGATGAAGGGCACACCGGCTTCACCGGCGACCGCCCGCGCGATCAGCGTCTTACCGGTACCGGGCGGGCCGACGAGCAGCACACCCTTCGGGATGCGCGCCCCGATCTCCTTGAACTTGCCCGGCATCTTCAAGAAGTCGACGACTTCGTTGATCTCTTCTTTCACCGCGCCGTACCCGGCGACGTCGGCGAAGGTGGTCTTGGGCTTGTCGGTGTTGTACACCTTGGCGCGCGAGCGCCCGATGTTCATGACCGCGCCCATCTGGCCCTGTGCGCGCCGTGCGATGAACCACCAGATGAGTCCCAGGAGCGCGAACGGAATGACCCAGACCGCGATCAGCTGGAACCAGTTGGTCGTCTCTTTCTTGTAGTCGATCGAGACGTTGTTCTCGTTGAGCAGCTCGAGCGACGCGTCGGGGAGGGCGTCGGGCTGACCCTGCGTGGTGAACTCCGTCTTGCCGTCGACGTTGACGTTGTTTTCCTTGACGAACTTGCCGGTGATCTGCCCGTTCGACGGGTCGTACTTGATCGAATCGACCTTGCCCTGCGAGACGAACTGGAGGAACGTGCCCTCACAGCTCGACTGCGGGTCGGTCGAGACACACCCGTAGTCGAGTTTCGCCCGCTGCGGAGTGCTGCCGGGCGCGGTCTGCCAGAACAGGAAGATCGCCACGAGCATGGCGACGATGACCCACGGCAGCCACTTGGGACGCGACGGCGGGCGCGGCGTGGCGGGACCTCCGGGTCCGCCGGGGCGCGGCTGCCGGTCGCCCGAGTCCGGCGGGCGCCACTGGTCTTCAGGGCCTGGCGTCATTCATTCTCCAGAGCGATCGGTCCGCTGCATGCTACGGCGACGGGACCCATGTTCCCGTTCCGGGTTGAGAACCCTCGCGGACTGCGCTGTGTTTCCACTGTTCATCGATCGACCGCGATGGCCCTCTCGCTAGCCTTGCGCCGTGGATCGGAGCGGGGCGCGGCCCGGTGCTTCCCCCGTCCGGTGGGGCCTCGGCGACTTCTGCTGGATCTATCTGCCCCTTCCGCTGCTCGCGCTGCTCGGCAAGCTCGCGGGTGGCGACAGTTCCGACGCGTCCACGGAGAGCGCGACGGCACTCACCGTGGCCATCACCGCAGGGATTCAATATCTCTACTGGGGCGGCGGGCTGTACTTCATCAGCCGGCGCAAAGGCCGGGGCTCGCTCGAGGCCGACTTCGGGGTCGCCGTGCAGACCCGCCGGATGTGGGCGTTGCTCGCCGGCGTCGGCCTGCAGATCGCCCTCGGCCTCATGGTGCTGCCGCTGGTGCGGCTGGTCGACGACGACAAGCAAGCGGTCGTCGAGGAGATCCGCGACTCCAGCGGCGCGAAGCTCGTGGTTCTCGTCGTGATTGCCGGCTTCGTCGCGCCCCTCCTCGAAGAGGTGTTGTTCCGGGGCCTGCTCCTGCGGGCGCTGCGGCGCCGGTTGCCCGTGGAGTGGGCGATCGCAGTCTCGGCGTTCGCGTTCGCCTGCGCGCACCTCGTCGACCCGAGTCTGGGCAGCCTCGCGATCGTTCCGGCGTTGTTCGCGCTCGGCCTGGTCTCCGGCTATGCGGCCGTCCGGACCGGCGATCTCTCGGTGTCGATCCCGCTGCACATGGGCTTCAACCTCCTCACCCTCGCGCTGCTCATCTGACGTATCCGACAACGCGCTGAGTGGCGAAGGTCACCAGAGAGCCGCTTCAGTCCGAGGTTGCCGGCGCCGAGGTACATGACTGGCGTTGTGTCATGGGAGGCACGGAATGCTGGTCTGCACAGGATGTGCGAAGGCAGTACTCATCACGATCCGTATGCGGGTCGCCGGGCGCGAGATCGTTTTCCGCCGTTGTTCGAAGTGTGAATCGAACGAATGGGTGGACGACGCAGGCGTGCTCTCGCTCGACGAAGTGCTGCAGCTGGCTCGCGCCGGCCGCTGACTCGTAGGGCGATCGAATCATCTGACGAGGGGTGAGGTTGGCTGCGCCCGCAGCCGCTTATCCTGGTCAGTTGGTGGTTGCGCAAACGGCGATGCCGGTGACGACGCGAACGCAGGAAACACTCGTCGTCGACAAGCTCGACGAGGACGACCAGCCCCGCGCGCTCTGGGAGCGGGTGGTGGGCTGGGCGATCGTCGCGATCGCGACGATCCTCGTGTTCAACATTCTGAACGCGCAGCACAACTGGGGCCACCTCCAGTTCAAGTTCGGGATCGTTCCGTGGTGGGACTTCTCCAACTTCCGCTTCGGTGATCTCTTCCTGAACACCACCGCGAACGGCGGCGACATGGGCGCGCACGTGTGGTGGCCCAAGTTCCTCGCCGAGAACTGGTTCACCAAGGGTCGGCTCGCGGGCTGGACACCCGACTGGTACGCGGGCTTCCCCGTCGGGCAGTACTACTTCCCGTTGCCCGCGCTCGCGGTTGCGGCGCTGGATCTGATCCTGCCGTACAACGTTGCGTTCAAGTGGGTCACGGTTGCCGGCCCGCTGTTGCTGCCCGCCGGCGCGTACTACTTCGCACGCGGGATGCGTGCGCCGTGGCCGGCGCCGCCCGCGTTCGCGCTCGCGGCCTTGGGTCTGCTCGTGGAAACCCGCGGCAACTGGCAGATCTACGGCGGCAACATCGCGAGCACGCTGGCCGGTGAGTTCTCGTTCACCATCGGTCTCGCGCTCGCCCTCTTCGCGCTGGGCGCCCTCGCGTACACGCTCGACACCGGCGAACGACGCTGGCTCCCGGCCGCACTGATCGCAGCCGCGATCATGTCGCACGCTGTCGTCGCGATCTTCCTCGCGATCGCGGCGACCCTGCTCTGGCTGACCCGCCGGCCGCGTCGCACGTTCCCGCTCGCCGCCGCGGTTGCGGCGGTGGGGGTCGCCATACCGGCGATCTGGCTGCTGCCGCTGCTGACGAACCACAGCTACACGCAGAGCATGCGCTACACGAAGCTGCTCCCCGACCAGGGTGCGCGCTTCACCATGTGGACGTGGTTGAATCCGCCCGACTGGCTGCCGCTGCACGACCAGATCAAGGATCACCTGACCGGGCCGGTGCACAACACCGTCAACGGCTTCATGCGTGCGGTGCAGCAGGTTCCGGGCTCGAGTGGCGAGATCCGCTTGTGGCTGCCCACATACATCTGGGCGCTCGCGGCAGTGGCGATCGTCTTCGCCGGTTACTACCGGCGCCGTTCCACGTTCGTGCTGCTGATCCTCGGGGTCGTGCTCGGCATCCTGTTCGTGCAGTGGCCCGAACACGCGATCTGGAACACGCGGTTCCTGCCGTTCTGGTTGCTGACGTGGGGCTTCCTCGCCGCGATGGGTGTCGCGGAACTCTTGCGGTTCTTCGCGAAGGGTGCGTCGTGGGCGTACCGCTGGATTCGCGACGGCGACCTGCAGGACGCGCGCAACCGCGCGTGGGCCGAGATCGCGACCTCCGACGACGCCGACCCCGACGCCAAGAAGGACGCGGTCTGGGCGCTCGCGGAGCGACGCTTCGAGAAGGACCCCGAAGGATGGGAGCCACCCGAACGTCTGTCGCGCGCTCGCATCGACCGTCAAGCGCGCCTCGTCGGTTCGATCGCGCTCGCGATCCTCGTCGGCATCTCGGGCATCTACGCGCTCAACCGCGCGTGGGACGCGCGCGACAACAACCCGTCGATCCAGATCGGCGGCTGGGCCGCGTGGAACTACTCGGGCTACGAGAAGAAGGCCAACTACCCGCAGTACAAAGCGGTCATGGACGGCATGGGCCAGGTCGCCGACGAGCACGGCAACGGCCGTGCGCTCTGGGAGCCGTCGTCGGGTGAGCCCGACGCGCTGAACAGTTACGGCACGAGTCTCGCGCTCGAGTTGCTGCCGCACTTCACCGACGGACGCATCGGCTCGATGGAAGGCATCTACTTCGAGTCGTCGGCGACTACCGCGTATCACTTCCTCGCGGTTGCCGAGTGTGCGGCGCATCCGTCGAACCCGGTGCGCGGCGAGGTGTACGGCACGCTTGAAGAGGACTTCGACATGTGCGTGCAGCACCTCAAGATGATGGGTGTGCGCTACCTCATGCTGTGGTCGAAGGAAGCGAACGCCAAGGCCGAGGAGCGCGACGACCTCACGCTGATCAAGACCATCCCGCAGAACCCGGCGATTCCCGCGCCGAGCAACTCGCAGCTCTCCGAATGGCGCGTGTACCAGGTCGCCGACAGCGATCTCGTGGTCGGCATGGACCAAGAGCCCAAAGTCGTCACCGACCTCGAGGGCAACACGTATTCGAAGTGTTGGAACACGACCTACAACGACACGGTGAACGCGGAACCCGAGCTCTCGCCGTGGGAGTGCCTCACCGCGCCGTGGTGGACCGACCGGGAAGCGCTCGACACGCTGTACGCCGCCGACGGCCCGAAGGAGTGGGAGCGCGTTCCCGCCGACCAGATCAAGGCCGCGTCGCCGAAGCCGATCGCGCCGGTCGCGGTCACCGACGTCGAACGTTCGGTCTCCGAGATCAAGTTCCACGTCGAGGAAGTCGGCAAGCCGGTGGTGATCCGCGAGTCGTACTACCCCAACTGGCAAGTGAGCGGCGCGAAGGGCCCCTACCGGCTCGCGCCCAACTTCATGGTCGTGATCCCGACCGAGAAGGATGTCACGCTGTCGTACGGCCTCACGCGGAACGACTGGCTCGGGCGACTGATCTCGATCGGCGGCATCATCGGGCTGGTGCTCCTGGCGCTCTGGACCGGGGGCCGGAGATTCGCGGCCGGCGCGCGGCGGGTCGACGAGAACGGGTCCTCCGACAACGGGGGCGCAGCGGCCGGTGACGACGCGCCCACGGGCTGGGGTGACGAGTCCGGCGAGGGTGATCACGACGACGGCGACGACGGTCCGGATCCGCCCGACGACGGCGATCCCGAGCCGCCCGACCGGCGAGAACCGGCCCCGGCGCTACCATGACCGGCTTTCCGAGCCGCTGACCGTGGGCGTCAGCGGGGGAGCATGCGTATTCCATGTCGCTCGACGCCGTCTTCAAGGCCTATGACATCCGCGGGCTGTACCCCGAGGAGATCGACGAGGCTCTGGCGCGCAAGATCGGCAACGCGTTCGCGCACTTCACCGGCGCGCAGTCGGTCGTCGTCGGCCGCGACATGCGCCCGTCGTCCGAACCGCTAGCGGCCGCGTTCATCGAGGGTGCGACGGTGGCGGGCGCCGATGTCACCGACATCGGCCTGTGCTCCACCGATGTCGTCTACTACGCGTCGGGCACGCTCGATGCTCCGGGCGCGATGTTCACCGCGAGCCACAATCCGGCGCAGTACAACGGCATCAAGATGTGCCGTTCGGGCGCGGCACCGGTCGGTGAGAACACCGGACTCAAGCAGATTCGCGAGATGGTCGAGTCGGGTGTCACGTCGCGTGGCGACTCGCCGGGCAAGGTCGAGTCGCGCGATCTGCTCGACGAGTTTCGTGCGCACGTGCAGTCGTTCGTCGACACATCGGCCTTGAAGCCGTTGAAGGTCGTCGCCGACACCGCCAACGGCATGGGCGGCCTCGTGGTGCCGAAGGTGTTCGACGGCCTGCCGTTCTCGCTCACGGTCCTCTTCGGCGAGCTCGACGGTTCGTTCCCGAATCACCCGGCCGATCCGATTCAGCCCGAGAACCTGAAGGATCTTCAGCGCGCGGTGCTCGACCACGGTGCCGACGTGGGTCTCGCGTTCGACGGCGACGCCGATCGCGTGTTCCTCGTCGACGACAAGGGCATCCCGGTGTCGGGTTCCACCACCACGGCGATCGTCGCGGCCGGCATCCTCGACCGGCACCCGGGCGAGACTGTGGTGCACAACCTGATTTGTTCGCACGCAGTGCCCGAGGTGATTCGTGAGCACGGCGGCACGCCGGTGCGCACGCGCGTCGGACACTCGTTCATCAAGCAAGTGATGGCCGAGACGAACGCGATCTTCGGCGGTGAACACTCCGCGCACTACTACTTCCGCGACAACTGGCGCGCCGACTCCGGATCGATCGCGGCGATGTTCGTGCTCGAACAGCTGTGCCTCGCGGGCAAGCCGTTGTCGGAGTTGCGCAAGCCCTTCGAGCGCTACGTGCAGAGCGGTGAGATCAACACGACGGTCGACGACCCCGCGGCGGTGATCGAACGAGTCGCCGCGGCGTTCTCCGGCGCGGAGCAGGACCGCCTCGACGGGCTCACCGTCGAGAACGGCTCCTGGTGGTTCAACTTGCGCCCGAGCAACACCGAACCGCTGCTGCGGCTGAACCTCGAAGCCCCCGACGAGACGGCGTGCGAAGAGCACACTGCCGAAGTGCTCACGCTGATCCGCGGCGAATAGTCTGCGCCCATGGCGCTCGACCCGAAACTCTTGGAAATTTTGGCGTGCCCGGAGGACAAGGGCCCGCTGCTGTACTTCGAAGACGAACTGACGCTCTACAACCCGCGTTTGCAGCGTCGGTATCGCGTGCTCGACGGCGACATTCCCGACCTGTTGATCGACGACGCCGAAACGGTCGACGACGCCGAGCACAAGCGGTTGCTCGCCAAGGCTGACGCCGACGGCGTGAAGCCGACGTTCGAGCCGGCGTAAGTGGCCACCGATTCGCTGAAGTTCCTCGACGCAGTCGCGGGGCTTCCGGAACAACTCGCGGCCGCGCACGAAGTCGCGGGCGAGGTTCACAAGGATCGCTTCCCGAATCCCGAGAACATCCGCAACATCGTCGTGATGGGCATGGGTGGTTCGGGCATCTCGGGCGACGTCATCGCGTCGGCGTTCAACGACGAGCTGCCGGTGCCGGTCACCGTGTTGAAGCAGATGCGCACGCCGGCGTTCGTCGGCCCGCACACGCTCGCGTTCGCAGTGTCGTATTCGGGCGACACCGAAGAAACGGTGTCGATGGCCGAGAGCGCCGTGAAGAGCGGCGCGCAACTCGTCGCCATCGCGAAGGGCGGCGCGCTCGCACGCATCGCGAGCGACACCGGTGCGTTGCACGTGCCCTGCCCCGACGGTTTCCTGCCTCGTGCCGCGATCGGCGCGCTCGTCGCCCCGATCGTGGTCACGCTGTTCCGCATGGGCTTCGCGCCCGGCGGTCACGCCAACTTGGTTCGCGCCCAGCAGCAGCTCGCGGTTCGACGCGACGCGTGCGCGCCGGGCATCGAAGGCGCGAAGAATCCGGCGCGCGAGGTTGCCCGCAAGCTCGACCGCACGTTTCCGTTGATCTACGGCGGTGGCGCGCTCGGCGGTGTCGCCGCGTACCGCTGGAAGTGCGACATCAACGAGAACGCGAAGGCGCCGGCGTTCTCGCACGCATACCCGGAACTCGACCACAACGAGATCTGCGGGTGGGGCCAGTCGGGCGACGTCACGCGGCAGTTGATTTCGCTCGTCGAGTTGCGGCACGGCTACGAGCACGAACGGCTCGGCCACCGGTTCGAAATGACGCGCGACATCATCGGCGAGTGCTTGCACCAGGTGATCGAGGTGCAGGCGGGCGGTGAGGGTCGCCTCGCGCAGTTGCTCGACCTCATGTACATGGGCGACTGGGTGAGCTGTTACCTCGCGCTGCAGAACGACGTCGACCCCGGTCCGATCGACGCGATCTTCGATCTCAAAGACCGGATGGCGCAGCTCTGATGCCCGCCGTCCTCGTGCACGGTGTTCCCGACACGCCGGCGTTGTGGGACGACCTGCGTTCGCATCTGTCGCGCACCGACATCGTGACGCCGAACCTGCCCGGCTTCGGCACGGGTGTGCCCGCGGGGTGGAGCGCGACGAAAGAGGAGTACGCGACGTGGTTGATCGCGGAGATCGAAGCGGTCGGTGAGCCGGTCGATCTCGTCGGCCACGACTGGGGTTCGTTGCTCGTACAACACGTCGTGTCGGTGCGGCCCGATCTCATTCGCACGTGGGCGGCGGGAAGTGGTCCGGTCGATCCCGAGTACGTGTGGCACGACATGGCGCAGATGTGGCAGACGCCCGGCGTCGGTGAGCAGATCATGGAGGGCTTCACGCCCGAAGTGCTCGCGGCCGGTCTCGCCGCCGAAGTGGGCGGTGAGGAACGAGCGCTCGCGGTGGGCTCCCACGTCGACGAGACGATGCGCGACTGCATCCTGAAGCTCTACCGCTCGGCCGTCACCGTCGGGGCGGAGTGGGGGCCACAGTGCGAGACGATTACGCGGCCCGGTCTCGTGCTGTGGGGTGCCGACGACGCTTACGTCACGCCGCAGTTCGCGGAACGGCTCGCGCAACGCACCGGTGCCCGGCTCGTGGTGTTCGAAGGCACCGGACACTGGTGGCCGGTGTTGCGCGCCGCCGACGCCGCCCGCGAACTCGAGTCGCACTGGTCCTAAACGTCAATCGCGGCGGGATTTGGCGAGCACTGCGGTGCCGATGGTCAGCAGCGCGAGACCGGCGCCCAACTGAACGGGCGTCGACGATCCGGTAAAGGGCAGCGAACCGGGTGAGTTGTCCTCGGCGCTGACGGAGTTGCCGAGCACATTCACGCTGTCGTGTGGGCCCGAGTCCGGTCCGTTGGGCACGACCGTGCCGTGCTCGACCGTGGTCGAGGTCGTACCGCTGCTCCCGGCCACGGTGGTGGTCGTTGCGCCCTGGCCCGCGACCGTCGTCGACGTCGTGGAAGTTGTCGAGGTCGTGGACGTCGTGGTCGTCGTGTCCGCAACGCTTGTCGTTGTCGTCGCCGAGCCGCATGTCACCGAGAGGCTTCGCTCGAGATGCACCGTGCCGAAGTACGTCCAGGTCACGTCGACGTCGACCGTCGCGGTAGATCCGAAGAGATCACTCGTCGCCGCGCTGATGTCCAGGCTTGCCGACGCGTCGTTCTTGATCAGCGCATCGGTCGCGATGGGCGCGTGCCCTTGCACCGTCGCCTCGATGTGCACCATCACGCCCGCGTCCGGGAAGTCCACGAAGTGCACCGTCACTTCTGAACAGTTCGCCTCGACATCGGACACCCGGTTCGCCGAGGCCACGCCCGCCCATGCGAACACGCTGACCGTGAACCCGGCGATCATGGCCGCCACGACAGAGAGGGTTCGGCGCATCGATCGCGACATGGCAGGGCCTCCGGGAGGGTTCGCAGTTCGTTCGCCGCCCGACGGACCAGCTTGGCAATTCTTACCATCTGTGCCCGCGAAAGACCGGTCTTACGCCGGATTCTTCGCGTGAATCGCGGGGAGGGGCGCCCTCAGCCGCGGTTGACGTGGAGTCGGAACACGTCGGGGCGCGCGTAGTGGCCGACGACGTCGAACTCGCGGCGTGACTGACGGACGCGGTCGAGGTCGATGTCGGCGTACACGATGCCTTCGGTCTCGGTGAGCGGGCCGGCGAGGATCTCGCCGTACGGTCCGACGATCACGGTGTTGCCGCGCGACGGCCAATCGTCGTCCTTGTAGATCTCGTCACGACCGGGAATGTCCTTCGGCACGTCGCTCCCGCGAATACACGAGTTGACACCGATCACGTACATGCGACCTTCCTTCGCGATGTGTTGCATCGACGCAACCCACACGTTGGAGTTGTCCCACGTCGGCGCGAGATACACGTCGATGCCCTGCTCGTACATCGCGGCGCGCGCGAGCGGCATGTAGTTCTCCCAGCAGATGAGGCCGCCGAGCCGACCGAACGGTGTGTCGAACACAGGCAAGGTCGAGCCGTCGCCTTGACCCCACGCCAGTCGTTCGCCGCCGGTCGGCATGAGCTTGCGGTGTTTGCCGAGGAGCGTGCCGTCGGGCGCGAAGTACAACAACGTGTTGTAGATCGTGCCGCCGTCGCGTTCGTTCACGCCGATCGCGAGATAGAGCTCGTGGTCGCGTGCAATCGCGCCGAGCGCGTCGCAGGCGGGACCGGGCACGTCGACCGACTGGTCGGCGAAGCGTGCGTACCACTCGCCGTCGGCCCACGGCGTGGTGCGCCACACCCAATCGGGATAGGTGGGCACGAACGCCTCGGGAAACACCACGAGCGCAGCGCTTTGGGTCGCGGCTTCCTTGGTGAGGGTGGCGACCTTCTCGATCGTGGCTTCGCGGTCGAGAAACACCGGAGCGGCCTGTACTGCAGCGACTTTGACCATGGCCAACACCATCGCGCCGGACGTCCGCTACCATCAACCACCGGTCGGGCCCGCACGAGGGCTGTCATCCGGTGATCCGGGCCGACCTCCGATTCGAAGCATTTCTCGGAGGTCAATTCATGACGTTCACTGACTACAAGGTTGCCGACATTTCGCTCGCCGACTTCGGTCGCAAGGAGATCGAACTGGCCGAGGTCGAGATGCCCGGCCTCATGGCCTGCCGCGCCGAATACGGGCCGCAGAAGCCGCTCAAGGGTGCGCGCATCAGCGGTTCGCTGCACATGACCATCCAAACCGCCGTGCTCATCGAGACGCTCGTCGACCTCGGCGCCGAAGTGCGCTGGGCGAGCTGCAACATCTTCTCCACCCAGGATCACGCGGCGGCTGCGATCGCGGCCGCGGGCATTCCCGTGTTCGCGTGGAAGGGCGAGACGCTCGAGGAGTACTGGTGGTGCACCGAGCAGATGATGCGGTGGCCGAACGGCGAGGGTCCGAACATGATCCTCGACGACGGCGGTGACGCCACCCTGCTCGTGCACAAGGGCGTCGAGTTCGAGAAGGCGGGCACGGTGCCCGACCCGTCGACCGCCGACAACGAGGAGTACGCGGTCGTGCTCGGGTTGCTCGGCAAGCTGCTGAAGGAAGACGCCAACCTCTGGACCGCGATGTCGGGTGGCATCAAGGGTGTCACCGAAGAAACGACCACGGGTGTGCACCGGCTGTACCAGATGCAGCAGGCCGGCACGCTGTTGTTCCCGGCGATCAACGTCAACGACTCGGTCACCAAGAGCAAGTTCGACAACCTCTACGGCTGCCGGCACTCGCTCATCGACGGCATCAACCGTGCCACCGACGTGATGATCGCGGGCAAGGTCGCGGTCGTGTGCGGCTACGGCGATGTGGGCAAGGGTTGCGCGCAGTCGCTGCGCGGCCAAGGTGCCCGCGTGATCATCACCGAGATCGACCCCATCTGCGCGCTGCAGGCCGCGATGGAGGGCTACCAGGTGCTCACGTTGGAAGACGTCGTGGAGACGGCCGACATCTTCGTGACGACGACCGGCAACAAGAGCGTCATCACCGCCGAGTCGATGGCGAAGATGAAGCACAACGCGATCGTCGGCAACATCGGCCACTTCGACACCGAGATCGACATGGCCGGGCTCGGCAAGATCAAGGGCGTCAAGCGCATCAACATCAAGCCGCAGGTCGACGAGTGGGTGTTCCCCGACGGGCACTCGATCATCGTGCTCGCCGAAGGCCGCTTGCTGAACCTCGGTTGCGCAACTGGTCACCCGAGCTTCGTGATGTCGAACAGCTTCACCAACCAGGTGATCGCACAGATCGAGCTGTTCGCCCACACCGACTTCTACGAGCGCAAGGTGTACACGCTGCCCAAGCACCTCGACGAGAAGGTGGCGCGCCTGCACCTCGACAAGCTCGGCGTGAAGCTCACCGTGCTCAGCACCGAGCAGGCCGACTACATCGGCGTCCCGGTCGAGGGCCCCTACAAGCCCGAGCACTACCGCTACTAGGGAGGCGTCAACAGGGTCCGAATTTCGGACCCTGTTGACGCCCCGTATTGTTCTCCCCATGCAGGACTTTTCGGGGAAGACGGCCGTCATTACGGGTGGGGCGAGCGGGATCGGGTTCGGTCTCGCCACGACGTTCGCCGGTGAGGGCATGAATGTCGTGATCGGCGACGTCGAGAAGGACGCGCTCGACGGCGCGGTCGCGAAGCTGGCGGCTTCGGGCGCGAACGTCGAAGGCATCGTCACCGACGTCACGGTGCCCGAGCAGATGCAGGCGCTGGCCGACGGCGCGGTTGCGCGCTTCGGCGGTGTCCACGTGTTCTGCAACAACGCCGGCGTCGGCGGCGGCGGTCTCTCGTGGGAGCAGCCGCTCGAGACGTGGGAGTGGGTGCTCGGGGTCAACCTCTGGGGCGTGATCCACGGCCTGCGGTCGTTCGTTCCGCTGTTGATGCAACAGGACGCCGCGCACATCGTGAATACGGCGTCGCTCGCGGGCCTGGTGTCAGCGCCGTTCATGAGCGCGTACAACGCGAGCAAGCACGCGGTGGTTGCGATCTCCGAGACGCTGTTCCACGAGCTCGCGATGACCGCACCCCAGGTGCACGTGTCGGTGCTCTGCCCGGGCTGGGTGGCCACCAACATCGGTGACGCCGACCGCAACCGGCCCTCCCACCTGCGGGTCGAGACGCAGGAAGGCATGGAGGCGGCGGGTCGCGACGCCCTCAAGGGCGTGCTCGCCAACGGCATGCCGCCCGAAAAGCTGGCCGCCAAGGTGCTCGACGCCATTCGCGAGGAGCGGTTCTGGATCCTCAGCCACGACGGCGAGGACGGCGACATGTGGACCGAGGCGGTCAACCGCAAACTGCGCTCCATCGAAGGGCGCACGAACCCGCAGTTCTCGTTCGGTCTGTGACCGCCCGGGCGCCGGGAATTCCGCCCACGATCGAGTGGCGCCGCGGCGCGGTGCGCCTGATCGACCAACGTGCGCTCCCCGGACGGTTGCGGTTCCTCAACTGCCGCACCGTCGAACAGTTGTGCGACGCAATCGCGACGCTCGCCGTGCGGGGCGCGCCCGCGCTCGGTGCCACGGGCGCCTACGGGGTCGCGCTCGCGGCGCACACCATGCGCACGAAGCGACAAGTGCGCGCGGCCGCGTCGCGCATCGCGCGAACACGTCCGACCGCGGTGAATCTCGCGTGGGGTGTCGAGCAGGCCGTCGCGGCGTTCGAACTGGGCGGCGCCGACGCGGCGCTCGCGGCGGCCGAACGCATCGCGGCCGACGATGTCGCGCGCAATCGGGCGATGGGTGCACACGGACTCGGTTTGATTCCGATCAACGGCCACGTGCTCACGCATTGCAACACCGGATCGCTGGCCGCAGTTGGGTACGGCACCGCACTCGGTGTCGTCCGCGCCGCGCATGAAGCCGGACGAAGACCGCACGTGCTCGCCGGCGAAACGCGTCCGTTGTTGCAGGGCGCGCGGCTCACGATGTGGGAGTGCGCGCAGCTCGGCATCGACGCGACGGTGCTGCCCGACAGCGCCGCCGCGTCGTTGATGGCGCGCGGTGAGGTCGACGTCGTGATCGTGGGTGCCGACCGCATCGCCGCGAACGGCGACACCGCGAACAAGATCGGTACCTACGCGGTCGCGATAGCGGCGCGCCACCACGACATCCCGTTCTACGTCGCGGCCCCGACGTCGACGGTCGACCTCGCGACTCCCGACGGCGAGGCCATCGCGATCGAGGAGCGCGATCCGGGCGAGGTCACGCACGTGGCCGGCGTGCGCACCACGCCCGAAGGCGCTGCGGCTCGGAACCCCGCGTTCGACGTCACCCCGGCCCGCCTCGTGACGGCGATCATCACCGAGGCCGGCATCGCCCGCCCGCCCTACCGCCGAAGCCTCCCCGCCCACGTCCGCAACGCCGCAGCACTCCCGGGCGTCGTTCAGCCGTACTGAGTACGGCTGAACGACGCCCGACGGTGGTGGGGTGCTTCGGCTGTCTCACCGGGTTCGTAGGGTCGGGGCGTGTTCCAAGAACTGTGCGCGGCGGTGTTGCCGCACCGGTGTCCGGGTTGTGGGGCGCGGGCCGAGTTCGTGTGCGACGCGTGCGCGCGCACGATGCGCGCGCCGTCGCCCGTACCTCCGCCGCCGGGGATCGAGTGGTGGACGGCGTGCTTCGCGTACGAAGGAGTCGCTCGCGAGCTGATCGCGCGCGCGAAGTATCGCAACGAACGATCAGTGTTACGCGCGCTCGCTCGTTCGCTTGCGCACGCGATCACAATCGCGCCGATCGACATCGTCACGTGGGCGCCCGCGAGTCGCGAGCGGTTCGCGAACAGCGGCGTCGACCACGCGGCCGTGTTGGCGCGCACGGTCGCACGCGAACTTCGCCTGCCCGCGCGTGCGCTGCTGCGACGAACGCCGAGCACGTCGGCGCAGACCGGCCGGCCCGCATCGGAGCGGCGCATCGGTCCTGCGCTGCAGGTCACGCAGCCCGTGGCAGCACGTTCCGTCCTCGTCGTCGACGACGTTGCCACTACGGGCGGCACCCTTACCCGTGCTGGTCAGGCCCTGCGCGCGCACGGTGCCGAGCGGGTGTTCGCCGCCACCGTTGCCCGCACCCCCCGGCCCGGTGAGGCATGTCCGATACCCGCCTATAATCACGGCCACGTTGCGGGCTGAACCTCCAACGAGGGAGCGCATGGACGTCGTCGTTGTTGGCAAACACACCGAAGTCGATGGCGCACTGCGAGAGCTGACGAACGAGAAGCTCACTCGCATCGCGAAGTATGCGTCCGACGTACGTCGCATCGACGTCGACTACGAGGAGAACCCCACCCGGCGGGCGGGCGACTCACACACGTGCGAGATCCTCGTGCACGTCAATCACCATTTGGTGAAGGGCACCGCGTCGGCGGCCGAGCACGCGGCCGCGCTCGATCTCGCCCTCGACAAGGTCGAGCACCAGATGCGCAAGCTCCACGAGCGGCGCGTCAATCGTCGCAACGGGGCGCGCGCTCGGAACGCCAAGAACGAGAACAACGGCGCCGCCGACCAAGAGCCGGACGACGCCGACGGCGAAGCCACGGGGCCCACCATCGTCAAGACCAAGGAATTCGAGGTCAAACCGATGGATCCCGAAGAAGCCGCTTTGCAGATGGAACTTCTCGGGCATGACTTCTTCGTGTTCCGGAGCACGGAGAACGGCCGGGCCGCGGTGCTGTACCGCCGCCGCGACGGCGCGCTCGGGTTGATCGAGGTGACGGGCTGAGTTCGTACGTCGGCGACGACCCTGCGATTCGCGTTCTGATCGTCGACGATCACGAGTTGTTCCGGCGCGGCCTCGAACAGGTGTTGAGCGAGGAAGTCGACCTCGAGATCGTCGGTGAGGCCGGCGACGGCTTGGAGGCGATCGAACGGTCGAGTGATCTGCAGCCCGATGTCATCCTCATGGACGTGCGCATGCCGGGCGTCGGTGGCATCGAAGCGACGCGCCGGATTCGCAACGCGCAACCGTCGACCAAGGTCGTGATGCTCACCGTGTCGGAAGACGAAGAGGATCTCTTCGCGTCGGTGCGCGCCGGGGCCACCGGGTACCTCCTGAAGGAAGTCTCGATCGACGAGGTTGCGGGCGCGGTGCGCGCGGTGGCGCGCGGCCAGGCGCTCATCACGCCGTCGATGGCCACGAAGTTGCTCGTCGAGTTCAACGGCCTCTCGCGCCGGCTCGACGCGCAGCACGGCAACGCCCCGCGGCTCACCGACCGCGAGATCGAGGTGCTGCGGCTCGTCGCCAAGGGCATGGCGAACAAGGAGATCGCGGCCGAGCTCGTCATCGCCGAGAACACGGTGAAGAACCACGTCCGCAACATCCTGGAGAAGCTCCAGATGAAGTCGCGGATGGAGGCAGCCATGTACGCAGTGCGCGAAAAGCTGGTCGACGGGGTCTGACCGGCCGGTTTCGGCGGGTCCAGCTCGTCCGCAGGCGCCGATAAGCTCGCCGGTTGCATGGGGTTGTTCAACAAAATTCTGCATGCGGGCGAGGGCAAGCGGCTCAAGTCGGTCCAAGCGATCGTGCCTGAGGTCAACGCACTCGAGCCCGAGATGGAGCGGCTCTCCGACGAGCAGCTGAGCGCCAAGACGAACGAGTTCCGCGAGCGGGTCGACCGCGCGCGCAGCGACGCCAAGGACCAGGAGCACGAGAAGGAGCTCGTCGCCGACGCGCTCGACGATCTGCTCCCCGAGGCGTTCGCCGTCGTGCGCGAGGCCGGCAAGCGGGTGCTCGGGCAGCGGCATTTCGACGTCCAGGTGATGGGCGGGGCCGCCCTCCACCTCGGATGGGTGTCGGAGATGAAGACCGGTGAGGGCAAGACCCTCGTCGCCACGCTGCCGTCGTATCTCAACGCGCTGTCGGGCCGCGGCGTCCACGTGATCACCGTCAACGACTATCTGGCCAAGTTCCACGCCGAGTGGATGGGCCGCCTGCACGGCTTCCTGGGCCTGCGCGTCGGCCTCGTCATCCCGAACGACGACACACCCGACCAGAAGCGTCAGAGCTACGACGCCGACATCATCTACGGCACCAACAACGAGTTCGGCTTCGACTACCTGCGCGACAACATGGTTGTCAGCCTCGAAGACCAGACCCAGCGCGGTCATCGCAACGTTGGCTGGTCGCCGCACTACTTCGCGATCGTCGACGAGGTCGACTCGATCCTCATCGACGAAGCGCGTACGCCGCTCATCATCTCGGGGCGCGCCGCCGACGCGGCCGAGCTCTACTACCAGTTCGCTCGCATCGTGCGCGGCCTGCAACGCGACCGCGACTACGAGGTCGACGAGGCCAAGCGCACCGTTGTGCCCACCGAGGAAGGTGTGGCGCGCGTCGAGGAAGCGCTCGGCGTCGAGAACCTCTACGAGAACATCCACCAGAACTACGTGCACCAGTTGCAGCAGGCGATGCGCGGCAAGGAACTCTTCAAGCGCGACGTCGACTACATCGTCTCCGACGGCGAGGTGAAGATCGTCGACGAGTTCACCGGGCGCATTCTCGACGGCCGGCGCTGGAGCGAAGGTCTGCACCAAGCGGTCGAGGCCAAGGAAGGCGTGAAGATCAAGGAAGAGAACCAGACGCTCGCCACGGTGACGCTGCAGAACTACTTCCGCATGTACGAGAAGCTCTCGGGCATGACCGGTACCGCGTCGACGGAGGCCGGTGAGTTCGCGCACACCTACGACTTGCAGGTTGTGTCGATTCCCACGAACCGGCCGATGATTCGCGCCGACGAAGCCGACTACATCTACAAGGGCGAAGACGCCAAGTTCCACGCCGCGATCGAAGACATCATCGAACGCAACGAGGCCGGCCAGCCCGTGCTCGTCGGCACGATTTCGGTCGAGAAGTCGGAGAAGCTGTCACGCGAGTTGCAGAAGAAGGGCATTGCGCACGAGGTGCTCAACGCCAAGCAGCACGAGCGCGAAGCCGAAATCGTGGCCCAGGCCGGTCAGCTCGGCGCGGTCACCGTCGCCACCAACATGGCCGGTCGAGGCGTCGACATCCTGCTCGGCGGTAACTCCGAGGGCATGGCCAAGCGCGAGTGCATCAGGGAAGGTCTCGTCGTCGGCTCGCCCGAATACGAGGCGCGCTACGAAGAGTTGTTGCCGCGCTTCGACAAGGAGTGCAAGGAAGAAGGCGCAAAGGTCCGCGAGCTGGGCGGCCTCTACGTGCTCGGCACCGAACGGCACGAGTCACGTCGCATCGACAACCAGTTGCGCGGTCGTGCCGGCCGTCAGGGCGACCCCGGCGAGAGCCGCTTCTACCTGTCGCTCGAAGACGAACTCATGCGGCTCTTCGCCACCGGCATGATGTCGCGCGTCATGAACGCGTCGTTCCCCGACGACATGCCGCTCGAGTCGAAGATGGTGTCGAAGGCGGTCGAGCGCGCGCAGGGCACGGTCGAGGATCGCAACTTCGAGATCCGAAAGAACGTGCTCAAGTACGACGAAGTGATGAACGAGCAGCGCAAGGTCATCTACAAGCGCCGCCAACAGATTCTCGACGGCGAAGACCTGCGCGAGGAAGCGGTCGAAGCAATCAAGTCGGCGATCAGCCGCCTCGCCGACCAGTACTGCGGCGGCGACTACGTCGAAGAATGGGACGTCGACGGTCTGATCGACGCGGCCAAGACGTACTTCCCGATGACCGTCACGAAGGAGCGGATCGCGGAAGAGCACTCGAACGAGGGGGTCGAGGAACTGCTCGTCGAAGACGCGCTGAAGGTCTACGACGACAAGGAAGAGTCCATCGGTTCGGAGACGCTGCGCGACATCGAGCGCCGCGTCCTGCTCTCGGTGCTCGACCAGCACTGGCGCGAGCACCTCTACGAAATGGACTACCTGCAGGAGGGCATCAACCTCCGGGCCATGGGCCAGCAAGATCCGCTGGCCGCGTGGCAGAAGGAAGGCTTCGACATGTTCGAAGCGATGATGGGCCAAATCGAGGACGACTTCGTGCGCTACGTCTTCCACCTCCAGGTGGTGGTCGACGAGGAGCCCAAGCCCGAGCTGCGGAACATGAAGTACAGCGCCCCCGAGGACCCGGTCCAGGGCCAGGGGGCCATCAACGCCGCCCTGGCGGCCCAGCCGCCCGAGATGCCCGTGGAGTACGAGGGTGAGCCCGACATGGGGATGCCGATGGGCGGCGACGAGGCCCCCCAGCAGCCGGTCCGGGTCGAGAAGACCCCGGGCCGCAACGAGCCCTGCTTCTGCGGGAGCGGCAAGAAGTACAAGCTCTGCCACGGTAAGTGAATGCGCGACTTCTCCGACGACCTGGGTGACCTCGCGCGCCGAATTGGCGACGCGCAGGGCTATCTGCGCGTCGACGAGGCGCGCGCTCGGCTCACCGAACTCGAAGAGCAGGCGAGCGCGCCCGACTTGTGGAACGACGCGGAGCAGGCGCGCAAGGTGACGTCGGAGTTGTCGAGCGTGCGCGACGACGTCGTGCTCGTCGACGACTTGAACGCGCGCCTGTCCGATGCCGAAACGCTGTTCGAACTCGCGCGCGAAGAGGGCGACGACGCGTACGAGCCCGAGATCGCCGACGGCATCGCGCGCTTGCGAACGGATCTCGACAAACTCGAACTGCGCGCGCTGTTCAGTGGCGAGCACGACGAACGCGACGCGATCTGCGAGGTGCACTCCGGTGCAGGCGGCACCGACGCGCAGGACTGGGCCGAGATGCTGCTGCGCATGTTCAACAAGTGGTCGCAGTCGAAGGGTTTCGAGTTCGAACTCGACGAAGTGTCGGAAGGGCAAGAGGCCGGCATTACGTCGGCCACGTTCATCGTCAAGGGCCGATACGCCTTTGGCATGCTGCAGGGCGAGCGCGGCGTGCACCGTCTCATCCGCATCTCGCCGTTCGATGCCAACGCTCGGCGCCAGACCGCGTTCGCGTCACTCGACTGCGTGCCGGCGCTCGAAGAGGCCGAAGAACCCGAGATCGACCAGAACGATCTGCGGATCGACACCTACCGCTCGTCGGGTGCCGGTGGCCAGCACGTCAACGTCACCGACTCCGCAGTGCGCATCACGCACCTGCCGACGGGGATCGTCGTCTCGTGTCAGAACGAGCGGTCGCAGATTCAGAACCGCGCCAAGGCGATGCAGATTCTCGGCGCGCGCATCGCGGAACGTCAGCGCGAAGAGCGGCGCAAGGAGATGGAAGCGCTCTCCGGCGAGAAGCACGATGTCGCGTTCGGGAGTCAGATCCGCACGTACACGCTCGCTCCGTACCAACTCGTGAAGGACGAACGCACGCGTCACGAGACCGGAAACGTGCAAGCGGTGCTCGACGGCGATCTCGACGCGTTCATCGAGGCGTACTTGCACTGGCGCCGTCAGGCGGAGAAGTCCTAGTAGACGCCGGTTCCGGCGAACGTTTGATGTCTTTGCTACCCTCATCGGTGCTCTTCGTGAGCCGTTTCTCATGATTCGTTTCGAAGACGTCACCAAGGTCTACAAGGGCGATGTCGTCGCCCTGAAGGACATCTCCGTCGAGTTCGGCAAAGGCGAGTTCGTCTTCCTGGTTGGGCCATCTGGCTCAGGGAAGTCAACGTTCTTGAAGCTTTTGCTGCGCGATGAGGTGGCCACGTCCGGTCGCGTCCTCGTCGCGGGCCGCGACATCGGCCGTCTGGGCTCCTGGAAAGTGCCGTCGTTGCGCCGCAACATCGGCTGTGTGTTCCAGGACTTCAAGCTGCTGCCGTCGAAGACGGTGTACGAGAACGTCGCGTTCGCGCTGGAAGTGATCGGCCGCCCGAAGCACATCGTGCGCACGCAGGTGCCGCAGATCCTCGATCTCGTCGGACTCAGCAAGAAGTCCGAAAACTTCCCCAACGAGCTCTCAGGCGGTGAGCAGCAGCGGGTGTCGATCGCCCGTGCCTTCGTCAACCGGCCGCTGATCCTGCTCGCCGACGAGCCGACCGGAAACCTCGACCCGGCCACAACCGTCGGCATCATGCGGTTGCTCGACCGCATCAACCGCACCGGCACCACCGTCGTGATGGCCACGCACGACCAGCGCATCGTCGACGCGATGCGGCGCCGAGTGCTCGAACTCGACCACGGCTCGATCGTGCGCGACCAGGCCCGTGGTGTCTACGGAGTCGGAACCTGATCCATGTCGCGTCTCGCGTACTTCTCCCGTGAAACCCTGATCTCGCTGCGTCGCAATCTCATGATGACGTTCGCGGGGATCATCACGGTCATGATCTCGCTGCTGCTCTTCGGCGGCATCCTCCTCGTGAATCGCACCGTCGAACACGGCACGAACAAGTGGAAGCACGGCGTCGAGCTCGAGATCTTCATGAAGGTCAACGCGTCGCCGTCCGAGGTCAACGACATGAAGGCGGCGCTCGACGCCGACCCGCAGGTAAAGGACTTCCGCTACCTCGACCACAACGCGGCGTACGAGGAGTTCAAGAAGTTCTTCAAGGACCAGCCCGCGCTGATCGAAACCGCGAGCCCCGACGCCTTGCCCGAGTCGTTCCGCGTCGTGCTCTCGACCGCCGAACTCACCGACGAGGTGGCACTGCGCTACAAGACCGCGCCGGGCGTCGACGTGATCGAGTCGGCGCAGGAGCAGACGAAGCGCTTGTTGCGGATCATCCGCATCGTGCGTTACCTGTTCTGGACGATGGCGGCCGCGCTGTTGGCCTCCGCGATGTTCCTGATCGTCAACACGATCCGTTTGGCCACGTTCGCGCGCCGAAGAGAGATCGAGGTGATGAAACTCGTCGGCGCGTCGAATTGGTTCGTGCGCGTCCCATTCATGGCCGAGGGGCTGATCCAAGGGGTGATCGGCGCCGGCCTGGCGTTCGGTTTCATCTACGTGTTGAAGGTCGCGATCGCGAACTTCCTCGGCGGGCGACGCGATCTGCTGCACACGTTCACCGTGACGAGCAGCGACGCGATCCAGATCGGCATTTTCGTGCTCCTGATCGGTGCTGCTATCGGCACCATCGGCAGCGCCATCGGCCTCCGCCGCTTCCTCGAGGCGTAAACCGCGGTTTTGGCGACGACAGACGACTGATTGGTCGTCTCACGTCGCCAGAACTTGACTGTCTCAGGCGGTCGGTAAGTTCGCGCTGGCTTCCCCCTCATGTTCCCGCTTGAGGAGGAGGTTGATTGTGGACGATCTCTTGGCGTTGGCGGCAACGCAGCTAGGACTCTTCACGCGGGTCCAGGCGCACAAGTGCAAAGTCACCGATCGAGTTCTGCAGCACCGAGTTCGAGAGGGAGTGTTCGAGCAACTGCCACGCGGTGTCTATCGCGTGCTGGGATCGGATCAATCGTGGCACCAGCGGATTCTCGCCGCGTGCCTCTGTGGCGGCGATGAGGCAGTGGCCTCTCACGCCACGGCGGCGGTGTTACACGGGTTCGACAGCGTTCGAACCGAACTTGTGGAAGTGAGCGTTCCGCGAGGTGTGCGCCTCCGCTGTGACTGGGCCACCGTGCACGAGTCGATGGATCTCGTCGCGAAAGATCGGACCACCGTCGGGTTGATCCCGGTGACGACACCAGAGCGAACACTGATCGATCTCGGAGCGGTCCATCGTTGGCGGCGAGTCGAAGAGGCCTTTGATGGCGCCGAGCGTGACGGTCTCACGACAACAGACATTGTTCAGGTGCGGCATGCGCAGCTTCGGAAGCGAGGCCGCAACGGGGTTGGTCCCATGGGTGTCGTTCTCTCCACCAGGACTGGCGTGCCTCCGAAGGAGGTCATCGAGCGGCTGTTTCTGCGACGCCTCGAAGCCGCGCACCTCCCGAAGCCTCAGTGTCAATACGAAGTGGTGTTGCCGGACGGGCGCCGACGATTCATCGATGCCGCGCTGGTCGATATCAAGCTCGGTTTCGAGCTCGACGGAAATGCGACCCACTCGACGCGTCGGCAACGGGCCGCCGACAATGTGCGCACTGATGAGCTGGCCGATCTCGGGTGGCGGATCAGTCGATTCACGTGGGAAGAGATCAGGCACAAGGGCGCGTTGGTTGTGCACCGCGTGCGCTCGGCGATCCAAGCCCGTTCTGGCGACGTATGACGACGGATTGGTCGTCTCTCGTCGCAAGAAGTGTCTAGGTCTGGATGGGGAGCACTGTGGCGGCGCCCGCGGCGAGTTCGTCGTTCCAACTCGGGGGTTGGCTCAGCGGGACCAAGACCAGCTTGCTGAAGCCGTTGGCGACGTAGCGCTCGCACAACGTGCGGACTCCCGTCCAGCCGTGCGCGACGAGGTCGTCGATCTCGGCGTCGGGATTGCGGGTGCGGATCGCCTGCGCGAACGCGTCGGGGATCTCGTCGTGGGTGTACAGCACCATCACGCCGAAGTGTTCGGGGTCGATCTCTCGGCCCTCGGCGTCGGCTGCGTCCTCGATCGTGACGCGAGACGCCTTGCACTGCTCGGGCGTTGCGAAGCTCGCGAGCCAGCCATCGCCGAGCCGCCCGACGCGCCGCAGTTCGCTCGGCGCCTTGCCGCCCAACCACACGTCGAGCGGGTGCGCCGGCTTGGGCAGCACCGACATGCCCTCGTAGTGGAACCACTTCCCGTCGTGGTCCACCGCGTCCTCGCTCCACAAGCGGCGCAACAACGGAAGCGCCTCGTCGAAGATCGACGCCCGGTCGGTGCGGTCGACGTTGAACGCTTGCTGCTCCACGGGATGGGCGATGCCGAGCCCGAACGCGGGCAGGGCGCGGCCGCCGGAGAGCACGTCGAGGGTGGCCCACTCCTTGGCGACGAGCGCAGGGGAGCGGCCCGGCAACACCGACACACTCGTGCCGAGCTTGATCTTCTTCGTGCGCGCCGCCGCGAACGTGAGCCCGAGCACGGGGTCGGGCGCGGGTCCGCTGATGCGCTCCGACAGCCACAGCGAGTCGAACCCGTTGTGTTCCATCCCCTCGGCGAGTGCGCCGAGGGCCTCGCCCGACAGCGGGCGGAGGTTCCCGAGCCCGAAGCCGATGCGGACCTTCATGAACTCAGAACCCTTCCGGCCGCAGGTGTGCGTACTTCCCGAGTTCCTTGCGGGCGATCTGGCGCATGTGCACCTCGTCGGGGCCGTCGACCAAGTGCAACGTGCGCGCGTGCGCGTACATCGCGGCGAGCGGCCAGTCGTCGGTGACGCCCGCGCCGCCGAACAACTGGATGGCCCGGTCGATCACGGTCGTCGCGACTCGCGCCGCCACCACTTTGATCGCGGCGATTTCGGTCTGCGCGTTCTTCTTGCCGACGGTGTCCATCATCCACGCCGCCTTCAGCGTGAGCAGACGCACCTGTTCGATCTCGATGCGCGACTCCGCGATGCGCTCCTGTACGACGCCCTGGTCGGCGAGCGGCTTCTTGAACGCGACTCGGATCTGCGCTCGCATCGTCATGAGTTCGAGCGCACGTTCCGCCATGCCGATGGCACGCATGCAGTGATGGATACGTCCGGGACCGAGTCGGGCCTGCGCGATCGCGAACCCGCTGCCCTCCTCGCCGAGGAGGTTCTCCTTGGGCACCCGCACGTTCTCCCACAGCGTCTCGCCGTGGCCGCCGCCTTCGGAGTGCCCGAACACCGGCAGTCCGCGTCGCACCGTGACACCGGGCGCGTCCATCGGAACGAGAATCATCGACTGCCGGTGGTACGTGTCGGTGTTGGGATCGGTGACGCCCATGAATACTGCGAGCTTGCAGCGCGGGTCCATCGCACCGCTCGTGAACCACTTGTGGCCGTTGATCACGTAGTCGTTGCCGTCACGCTCGATGCGAGACGCGATGTTCGTCGCGTCCGACGACGCGACCCACGGCTCGGTCATCGCGAAGCACGACCGGATCTCGCCCCGCAGCAGCGGCTCCAGCCACTGTTCCTTCTGCAGCGCGGTACCGAACTGTTCGAGGATCTCCATGTTGCCGGTGTCGGGCGCGGCGCAGTTGGTCGACTCCGCGAGCAACGGCGACTGGCCCATCACCTCGCAGAGCGGCGCGTACTCGACGTTGGTGAGGCCGAGTTCGGGGAGGAAGAGGTTCCAGAGGTCACGTTTGCGGGCCTCGGTCTTCAGCTCCTCCATTACCGGCGGCGGGAAGTGCGGGTCGCCCGACTCGATGCGTTGGTCCCGGTAGATCGGTTCCGCGGGTCGCACGACCTCGTGGTCGAACTCGGTCAGCTTCGCCAGCAGATCCTGGGCCCGCGCGGTCGGTGCAAAGTCCATTCCGGCCTCCTCGTTGCCCGGAATCTATCTTCCTCATTGTGACCGACACCCCGCTGGCCGGTATCCGTGTGCTCGAGCTCGGCGCGTTCATCGCGGGGCCGTTCGCGGGCCAGCTGCTCGGCGACCTCGGCGCCGACGTGATCAAGATCGAGCCGACCGAAGGCGACATCATGCGCCGCTACGGGGTGCGGCTCGACGGACGCAGCCTCTGGTGGCCGGCAATCGCGCGCAACAAGCGCTCGATCGCGATCGACCTGCGCGACGAACGTGGTCGCGACCTCGTGCGCCGCATGGCCGCGAACTGCGACGTGATCGTCGAGAACTTTCGGCCCGGCACGCTGGAACGGTGGGGTCTCGACTACGCGACGCTCAGCGCCGCGAACCCGCGCATCGTGCTCGTGCGCGTGTCGGGCTTCGGCCAGACCGGGCCCCGCGCGTCGGAGCCGGGATTCGGCTCCATCGGCGAGGCGATGGGCGGCATCCGCCATACCACCGGTGATCCCGACCGGCCGCCCGCGCGCACCGGCATTTCGATCGGCGACTCGCTCGCCGCGCTGTTCGCCGTCGTCGGCACGCTGGCTGCGCTCCATGAGCGCAGTCGCAGTGGCGTCGGCCAAGAGGTCGACGTCGCGATCTACGAAGCGGTGATGGCGCTCATGGAGTCGACGGTCGCCGACTACGAACTCGCGGGCGAGATTCGCACGCGACGCGGCGGCATCCTGCGCGACGTCGCGCCCGCCAACGCGTATCCCACCGCCGACGGCCGCGACGTGGTCATCGCGGGCAACGCCGACGCGGTGTTCGCCCGGCTCTGCGATGCCATGGGCCGGCCCGACCTCAAAGAACACATGGCCACGCACGAGGCGCGCGCCGAGCAACAGGAAGCGCTCGACGACGAGATCGCCGAGTGGACGCGCACACTGACCGCCGACGAACTCCTCGCCACGCTGACCGAGCACGAAGTGCCGGTGGGTCTGATCAATCGCGCGCCCGATCTCCTGAGCGACCCGCATATCGCGGCGCGCGGCATGATCGAGCGTCTGGCCGCCGGGTTCGACCAGCCCGTGCCGATGACGGGGGTCGTGCCGCGGTTCTCGCGCACGCCGGGATCGATACGGCACGCGGGTCCGCCGCTCGGCGCGCATGCCGACGAGGTGTTGCGGGAGCTGACCGAACTCGGTCCCGCGGAGATCGGCGCGCTCCGCGACGCCGGCGTCCTGGTCTAGACGGTGGCCTTCGCGCCTTCGAAGAACTCGATCGGCGGGTCGGTCTTGTCGATCGACGGCTTCGCGGCAACCAGCAAGCGCTGCGCCTCGTCGTGGTCGTCGCTCGTGAACACTCGCGTCGTGCAGCAGAACTCGACGAGGATGCCGTTCGGATCGTCGGTGTAGACCGACGTGCACCAGCCGTGATCGATCTTCACGACGTCGTGCCCGTTCGCGACCCAACGGTCTTTCCGCGCGTCGAGATCCGAGAGATCCGGCGCCGCGAACGCGACGTGGTTGACGAAGTTCGGCAGTCCGAGGCCGGTCGAGATCGCGGGATCGAACTCGGGCAACTGATCGCTGTTGAGATCCCAGATCGCGAGCATCTCGCCGTTGCCGGTGTCGTAGAAGAGATGGCGGGCCCACCCGTCTTCGAGCAGCGGAACTGTCTCGACCCGCACGAGCTGGAAACCCATCGATTCGCTGTAGAAGCGGTGCGTTGCTTCCAAGTCGCGACAGGCGAGGGCGACGTGGTGGAATGCCATGTTTCGAGTATGGCACAGGCACCCGAACGACTCACCCCGACGACGGTCGACCCGGATCCCGTCGCGCAATTCCGGCAGTGGTACGACGACGCGCAGGCGCGGGGCGTACGGCAACCCGACGCGATGACCCTGGCCACCGCGTCGGCCGACGGCGCGGTGTCGGCCCGCACGGTGTTGATGCGCGGGCTCGACGACCGAGGGTTCGCGTTCTACACGAACCTCGAAAGTGCCAAGGCCGGCCAACTCGGCGCGAACCCCCGTGCCGCACTGGTGTTCCACTGGCGTGAGGTCGAGCGGCAAGTGCGCGTGGTCGGGCCGGTGACGCGCCTGCCCGACGCCGACGCCCAGCGCTATTGGGAGTCGCGCCCACGCGGTCATCGCCTCGGTGCGTGGGCATCCCCGCAGAGCTCCACGATCGAACGCGACGCGCTCGACGCCCGCTTGGCCGACGTCGAAGCGCGATTTGCCGACACGGATCCGCCGTTGCCCGGGTTTTGGGGCGGGTACGTCGTCGCCGTCGACGAGTTGGAGGTGTGGCAGGGCAGACCGGACCGGTTGCACGACCGCGTGCGTTACCGCCGCTCCGACGGTGCATGGATCCGAGAGCAGCTCGCGCCGTGAACACCGCAACTGCGATTGCGTTCGTCGTCGCCGGCGTGTTCGCGGTGGGCGATTGGATTGCGGTCGCGCGCGAGGACAAGCGACTCGAATACGTGTGCAAGCCGGCGACGCTCGCCGCGCTCGTGGTCGCCGCCTGCGTCCTCGATCCGGCCGCCGGTGCCGACAGCCGGCGCGCGTGGTTCGTCGCCGCCCTCGTGCTCTCGCTCGCGGGCGACGTGTTCTTGATGCTGCCGTCCGATCAGTTCGTCGCCGGGCTCGGCGCGTTCCTCGCCGGGCACGTCTGCTACACGGCGGGCTTCGTCGCCGGCGGCCTGTCGGCGGCTGCGGTGCTGGTCGGCGTGCTCGTCGCCGCCGCGGTCGTGATCGTCCTCGGTCGGCGCATCCTCGCCGCCTTGCACGATCAGCCCGAGATACGCGGGCCGGTCGTGGCCTACATGCTGGCCATCGGGTCGATGCTCGCGACAGCCATCGCTTCGGCGAATCCGTGGGCGACAGTCGGCGCCGCGAGCTTCGTGGGTTCCGACGCCCTGATCGCCTGGAACCGCTTCGTGCGCCCGATCGCCCGGGCCGGGCTGGTGATCATGGTGACGTACCACCTCGGCCAGGCCCTGCTCGTCGGGTCGCTGCTGTACTGACGCTCCGGACATCGACACCGGGTCTGGGTCTAAAGGCCCAGGTCAGGGCAATATCCGTCACGCTCTGTGGCATTCGGCGCACTTCAGTCTTGAGTCTGTCACTTTCCGTGTCGATGCCACGCTATGCGTTTGGGCGGAGGGCAATTTCGGCGTGGATTCGCGCGGGGCGTGGCATTCGCCCTGCTCACGGCCACGGCACTCGTGGGATCGGCGACCCCGTCGCCGGCGGCTGACCCGGCTACGGCCGACGTGTACGCCATCGTCCGCACACCGGACGGCGGCCTCGAGGTGGTGCAGGGCGTCCCGGCGCTCGTTGCCCAGTCCGACGAGGCCCTCGGTCGTGACGTCGGCGAGGTCGTGGTGATGGGCAAGTCGTCCGAGGTGCGCGCGCTCGGCGACCCGCGGCGGTGGGAGCAGTGGGCCCTCGACCGCACGAGCTACGAGGCCGCGTGGCCGAGCTCGAGCGGCTTCGGCATCACAGTCGCGGTCATCGACTCCGGGGTCGCGGCGAACCACCAAGATCTCGCGGGCAAGGTGCTGAACGGCGTCGACTACGCGGCCGACGAGTCCACCTACGACCCCGCCGGGCTCGGCCGGGTCGACCCGAGCGGCCACGGCACGCACGTCGCGGGCATCATCGCCGCCAACTACAACAACAACCTCGGTGTTTCCGGCGCGGCGCCGAACGTCAAGATTCTTCCGGTGCGCGTGCTGTCGAAGGACGGCGGCGCCAGTACCGCGGCCGTCGCCGCCGGCATCATCTGGGCCGTCGACCACGGCGCGCGCGTCATCAACCTGAGCGTCGGGGGTCCCGGTGCCGACGAAGGCATGCACGACGCGGTGAAGTACGCGGTCTCGAAGAAGGTCGTGGTCGTCGGTGCGGGCGGCAACAACCGTCAGTCGCAGACGATCCCGAACTACCCGATCTACCCGGGTGCCTTTCCCGAGGCGATCGCGGTCGCGTCGGTCGACAGCAACCTCCACGACTCGGCGTTCTCCGTCTACGGCGGCCAGATCGACATCGCAGCGCCGGGCGAAAGCATCCTCTCGACCTACGGCCGCGACATCCCCAACGACTACGCGTACATGAGCGGCACCTCGATGGCGTCCCCGTACGTCGCGGCGGCCGCGGCCCTCGTCCTCTCCGAGAACAAGGACCTGACCGCGTCGCGTGTCGCGTCGATCTTGAAGTCGACCGCGAGCGATCTCGGCCCCGGCGGGCGAGACAACTACTACGGCGCGGGTCTCGTGAACCCGAAGGCCGCGGTGATCGCGGCGAGCCCGCTGTTGAACGGCGGCACGAAGGGCAACGGCTACTGGGTCGTCGGTATGGACGGCTCCGTGCGCACATACGGCAAGGCGAAGTTCTACGGCGACCTGCGCGGCCAGCACATCGGTTCGACGATCGTGGCCGGCGCCCGGACGCCCGAGGGCAAAGGGTATTGGCTCGCGGCGGCGAACGGAGCGATCTACACGTTCGGCGACGCGCAATACCACGGCGGCAAAGCAGGCCAGCCGTTGAACGCACCGATCGTCGGTATGGCGCCGACGCCGTCGGGCAAGGGCTACGTCCTGCTCGCCAAGGACGGCGGCATCTTCACCTTCGGTGACGCCAAGTTCTTCGGATCGACCGGCGATCGCAGGCTCAACGCGCCGGTGCTCGACATGACGCTCACGAAGAAGGGCCGCGGCTACTACTTCGTGGCCGGTGACGGTGGCGTGTTCACCTTCGGTGACGCGAAGTTCCGGGGCTCGACGGGCAACATCAGGTTGAACGAACCGGTGCGCTCGATGACGACCGCGGCCGACGGTTCGGGTTACTGGATGGTGGCTCGCGACGGTGGCATCTTCGCCTACGGCGTGCCGTACAAGGGCAGCCTGCCGGCGGTGCGTGCGCAGCTCGATCTTCCCCGGACGTCGACGATCCGCATGCGGGCGTTGGCGACCAAGGACGGCTACTACATGTTGCAGAACAACGGCACCGTGTACGCCTTTGGTGCGGCGAAGAACTACGGGTCGGCGAACAACGTGTTCGCGGTCGACCTCATGCTCGCCCCCTGACCACATCGGCTTGCCATTCGCTCTCCGGCCAGCCGCGTCGACCGCGTCCGGTCGCGACGCGGTGGAGGTAGTCGACGACCGTCTCGGGATCGTGACCGAGTTGCACGAGCGCGACGCCGATGACCGTGCCCGCCCGGCCGCGACCGCCCATGCAGTGCACCGCGACACCGATGCCCTGTTCGAGATGCGTGACCGCGTCGTCGGCGGCGCGCACGACCGACGCGCGTTCGGCGTCGGGATCGGCGGGTGGCCCGCCGCTCACGAGATCCTGCAGTCGTACCGCGAAGACCGAGCACGGCGCGGGGTCGTACTTGGGTGTGTTGTCGGTCAGGCATACGACGTGCCCGATGCCCTGCGCGTGCAGCAACGCCCAGTCGGCGCGCCCCGGGTACGGCATGCCGACGAGCGGTACGGGTTGGCGCGCGATCCAGTAGAGATCGTCGGGCACGCAGAGTTCGCCGATCCACTCTCCGGTGTACGCGCCCGGCGGTACCAACTGCACGGGGTTAGTTGAGGAAGCGCTCGTTGTAGTGCTCGTCGGGCTCGTAACACACGCCGTCGGCGATGAGCGCGTCGATGGCGGCGTCGTCGCGCCCGATCTCACGCAGGATCGCGCGCGTTTCTTGTCCGACGAGCGGAGGCGGGCCCGCGATCCGGCTCGGCGTTTCGGAGAAGTTGATCAGTTCGCCGAACTGACGCATGTCGCCGAGCACCGGATGCTCGTAGTGCGCGACCAGCCCGAGCGCCACGTTGTCGGCGTCGTACAGCGGACCGACACCGCCCTGGGTGTCGTACGGCACTTCGTTGGGCACGCCCGCGTCGTCGAGGGTGCGGGTCCAGAAGCGCGCGGTCTTCGTGCGGAAGCACGGTTCGAGGATGGTCTCGAGCTGGCGGCGGTGTTCGTCGCGGCCCGCGGCCGTGGCAAAGCGCGCGTCGCTCGCGAGATCGGGAAGCGCGAGCACCGTGCACAGTGCGGTGAACTCGCCGTCGGTCACCGCCGCAACGCAGATCCAGTCGTCGTCCTGCGTGCGGTACAAGCGGTACGTCGCACCGAGGCCCATGAGGTCTTGGTCGAGATGGGGCCGGGGGGCAGGCTGGTCGCCGACGAGATGCGCGTCGGACGTGAACATCGCGCCGCCGTCGAACAGCGACGTCCACACTTCTTGACCTTCGCCGGTTCGCTCGCGGTGATAGAGCGCGCCCAACACGGCAACGATCGAAAGCATCGCGTTCGACGCGTCACACATGCCGAACCGGTAGTAGAGCGGCGCGCCGCCACTGTGTACGGCACCCGATTCGTACTCGAGTCCGGCCGACGCTTGGTAGAGAGGGTCGAGACCGCCGAAGTGCGCGAGCGGACCCTCGAGGCCGTAGGCCCACGTGTTGCAGTAGATGATGTCGGGCTTCACCGTCTTGCACGCCGGATAGTCGATGCCGAGTTTGGTCGCGACACCCGCCGTCATGTTGTGGTGCACGATGTCGGCCGACTGCACGAGATCGAGCGCGATCTCGCGGCCGCGCGGGTCTTTGACGTTGAGGGCGAGACTGCGCTTCCCGCGCTGGCAGCCGAAGAACGGCTTGCTGGCCATACGCATGCTGTCGCCGGTCACGGGCTCGACCTTGATCACCTCGGCGCCGAGATCACCGAGAATCATGGGCCCGAACGGTCCCGCGAGGTACTGCCCGAAGTCGATGACGCGTACACCTCCGAGTGCGAAGGTCACAGTCCCAACTCCTTCAGGATCTCGTCGTTGTGTTGACCGGGCGTGGGCTGTGGTCCCTGGATCGCGGTCGGCGTGCCGAACATATGGAGCGGGGAACCGACCTGCGTGGTCTCGCCGACCACCGGATCGACGACCGTCTTCACCATGTCGTTCGCGATCAGCTGCGGGTGCGTGAACTGCTCGTCGGGCGAGATGATCGCCTCGATGCCGTGATTGTTCTCCTGGTACGCGGCCACGATGTCGGCGCGCGTCCACTCCTTCATCTTCTCGCGGCGCTTGGCGTTGATCTTCTCGCGTTCCTCCGGCGCCATCGCCATGAACGTGAACGGATCGGGCGCGTCGTCGAGACCGAGGATCTCGTCCTGGCTCTTCTTCGGCGTGAGTCCGCTCATCACCGACGCGTGCACGTACCCGTCGGCAACTTCGAAGATCATCTGCTGGTGAATGCCGGGCGGATACGACTTGCCCATGAGTTCGTGGAACTGCGTGTTGGCCTTCTCGACGTACTGCCAGATCTGCGTGGTGTAGAGCATCGCGCCCTGGAACAGCGACGTCGTGACCCGCTGGCCCCGCCCGCTCTGTTCGCGCGCGTACAACGCCGCGAGCACACCCGTCGACACGAGAAAGAATGCGCCCATCGACGGCATCGGCATGTGCAAGAAGATCGGTCCGTTGCGCCAGCCCGGTTGCTCCCACATCTGTCCGCTGCTCGCCTGCACGAGCGCGTCGTAACCGGGGCGTTGCGCGAACCGATGACCGGGCGGGTATGCGGGGCACGACAAGTAGATGACACGCGGGTGCTTGGCGTGCACCGAGTCGAAGCCGAACCCGAGGCGTTCCATCACGCCGGGCCGGAACGACTCGACCACGATGTCGGCGGTGCCGAGCAACGTGTCGAAGATCTCCCGGCCGCGGTCGCTCTTGAGGTCGACGGTGAGCGAGCGGCGGCTGCGGTTCCACACGCGGTACCCGTCGTACGCGCGGAAGGGGTCGCCGCCCGGCGGCTCCACCTTGATCACGTCGGCGCCCTGCTCGGCGAGCAGGAGGACGCCGAGCGGACCTGCGATGCCCCAGGACAGATCGAGAATGCGAACGCCTTCGAGCGCACCGGCCATGAGGCGGGAACTTAGCGCGCGGCGTCGATCGTGAACTCGGCGCGGAAGACGTCGCCCGCGGCGCACAGGGGTGCGATGCCGCGGCCCAGCGCGTCGATCTCGGCGGTCATCGGCTCGATCGCCACCAGCTGACGGCGGGGCGGTACGAAGAGCTGCGCAAACGGATAGGTATCGCCGAACGTC
>JADMIO011298009.1_pt1 | contig 57149 bp, 38 predicted proteins | sample 8958161 | NCBI WGS metagenome assembly JADMIO01 (sample SAMN16585339, study PRJNA669376) | soil metagenome | isolation source: Crop rotation soil | place: USA: Cullars Rotation, Alabama | collected 2011 | reverse complement strand
GCCGCGACTTCAAGTCACGTGAATTCCAAGCTTCGGATCCCACTGTGCTGGAAAGAGCGTTTATAATTCGCCGGCATTAGCTACTTCTACAACTCCGCTTGACGATGTTAATCGCAATCATCGCCAGGGAACTGCCTACCTGGCGGTCGGCAGCCTTGCCATAGCCGGGGGTATAGCACTAATTACCTTGGGGGCTATTCGTAAACACGAGTTTAAGGTAAAGAAAGGCCTGCGGGTAGAAGCCGGTGTGCTACCCGATGGTCGGTTGCAGGCAATACTGCACTTTTAACGTGTGAAACTTTGTTGTTTAAACTCGAAACTTATATGGCTTTTATTACTTTTGGCGCGCCTCCGGAAGTGAGGGAATATTTTTGGGTTTATGGCAGAAAAAGCATCAATCAATCTCGACGGCAAGTCGTACGACCTTCCAATAGTAGTTGGAAGTGAACAGGAAAAAGCAGTAGATATCTCGAAGTTGCGCGGGCAATCCGGCTACATTACATTCGATGAAGGATTCCGCAATACCGGTAGCACCGTTAGCAACATTACCTTCCTGGACGGTGAAAAAGGAATTTTACGTTACCGAGGGTATAATATTGAAGACCTTGCTGAAAAGGCTTCTTTCCTGGAAGTAGCTTACCTGCTTATTAACGGCGAATTGCCGAATAAAAAGCAACTGGATTATTTTGAGCACGGAGTTTCGCAGCATACGCTGGTACACGAAAACCTGATGAAGGTATTCGAAGTGTTCCCAACCGGTTCGCACCCCATGGGCCAGTTAATGACCATGATGTCGGCGTTATCTTCCTTCTATCCCGATTCTCCGAATCCTACTTTAAAACCTGAAGCGGCTAACCTTACTATCATCCGCCTGTTGGCAAAAATGCCTACGCTGGCTGCTATGATAATGAAGAAAGGAAAGGGGCATCCCATGCTTTACCCGCAAAACAAATACGACTATGTAACTAACTTCCTGTACATGACCTTTGGCAATGTAACGGAGGAATATGTATCCGACCCAATTGTGGTAGATGCCATGAACAAGTTGCTGATATTACATGCAGACCACGAGCAGAACTGCTCTACTTCTACGGTCCGTATGGTTGGCTCATCACATGCTAACCTGTATGCTTCTATCGCCGCTGGTGTTTCAGCGTTGTGGGGCCCGCGCCACGGTGGCGCTAACCAGGAAGTACTGGAAATGCTGGAGTACATACGCGATAATGATAAGGGAGACGTAAAGAAGGTAGTTGCAGAAGCAAAGGATAAAAAGCGACTACTATTTGGATTCGGCCATCGCGTGTACAAAAATTTCGACCCACGTGCTGCCATCCTCAAAAAATCGGCTGATACCATATTAGCGAAACTGGGAGTGAAGGACCCGTTGCTGGCAATCGCCAAAGAATTGGAACAAGCGGCCCTGGAAGACCCGTATTTTGTTGAAAGGAAATTGTACCCGAACGTAGATTTCTACTCGGGGCTTATATATAAAGCGCTTGGTTTCCCTACACCTATGTTCACCGTATTGTTTGCATTGGGCCGCTTACCCGGTTGGATAGCCCAGTGGAAAGAAATGCGCGAAAAGAATGAAGACATCGGCCGTCCGCGCCAGATATATAACGGGCCGGTACAACGGTCTTTCCCTATTATTAAGGATAGAAAATAATTAAGTTCTTCTGCCGGTTTAGCGGTGGCTTACCACAAACCTGTAATTAGCGGTTTGCCCTTCTTTGTTGCTTAAATTCAGCAGGTATAATGCTTCCGGTAGAGCACCAACTTCCAGGTGTATTTCATTTTCCCCCGAAATAATTTGCTGCATTTGTGATGTCAATTCCTGCCCTTGTACATTGTAGATACGACTGGTAATCTCTTCCTGTTTTACCGATTGTACTTGTATATGCAAACGTTCCGCGGCGGGGTTAGGGCCTATCACTATACTGTTTATTCCGTCTATTTCATTGATGCCTACGCCACCGGTAACCGTGAGCAGTTTTAAAGTAAAATTATTGTTTTCGTTGGCCTCGGTAACTGAGTTCTGGAAATCGGAGTATACCAGTAAATAATAATTGCCCGAGGACAGAACAAACGGTACGGTTACACTTTCATTGTAAGTATAACCGCTGTTAGAATTCAGCGCGCTTACATTAACATCATCAATAAGCACATCGGAGGAATTGTAAACCGAATCTCTCGATAAGAAAACCGCTACATCAAAAGCTCCGGATGATTGACCGCCACTGTTGTTGGCTGTAAACGAGAAATCTACCTTCGAACCTGCGTTAACACTGGATTGAATGACAGTGAGATTTTGAATATTCAGATCAGGAAAAGGTGCCGGCCCGCTAATATATAAATTGTCGTAGTACGTATTATTGTTTTCCTGCGATTCGATAATTCTTCCGGCATAATCGGCGTAAAAAACAATGTAATAGTAGCCTTGCGTGGCATTACCGGGTATGGTTAATGTTTTGCTCACATAACGGTCGCTACCGGCGGTTAAGGCACCCACCGTGGCGCTATCTATAAAAATGTCCGAAGCATCGTAGTATGAATTATCCGACAGGTAATATCCTATGCTACTAGCAGGGGCATCAGTGTTGCCATCGTTATGAACGTAACAGGTAGCTGAAACAGAGGAGCCCCCCTGTACAGTAGTTGGATTAACACTAGTTGACGATACATATAGATCGATATAGGGAGCCGTTACATAAATATTTTCGTAGTTGGTATTATTATTCTCATCATTTTCGGCAATGGAATCCTGGTAATCGGCATAGGCAATAATGTAAAAATAACCGCCCGGCGTGGCCGAAGGTATGGTAAGGCTTTTTGAAAAATATAGCGAGCTTCCTGCAGCAATTGCTGTAAAATTTGCTTCGCCAAGAAAAATATCGGACGGGCTGTATTGGAAATCAGTAGAAAGATAGAATCCTGTTTTGCCCGGCGGAGTAGCTATATTTCCATCATTATAAATGTAACCACTGATAGTAGTGGAAGAACCTGCATCAACCGTACTGGGGTTAACAGAATACGTTGAAACGTACAGGTCGGGACTAGGTTTAACCACATAAATGGTTGTATACTTTACATTGTTTGTTTCGTTTGTTTCAGTTACCTGGTTTCTGAAATCGGCATAGTAAAGCAGGTAATAAGTCCCCACAGCAGTACCGGCGGGAACAGTAACCGTTCTGTACACATATGCGTTGCTCGACGAACTGATGGAATTAAACGCTGAGGAATCTATTAACAGGGCGGTACTATCGTAAGAAGTACGCTTAGACAGGTAAAACCCCACTTTGCCACTTGATGATGCCGAGTTGCCTGTGTTTTGCAATTGTACAGTGGTGGATACAGAAGCGCCGGCTGCTATGGTTGTAGGATTGGCGCTTGCAGAATAGACCTGCAGGTCGACCGTAGGTGTAGTGATGGTAAATATTTTGGCGTTAATGTTGTTGCTGTCGTTTGATTCGGAAATTGTGTTTCTGAAATCGGCATAATATATAAGATAGTAATTTCCTGGAGTAAGATTAGCTGGCAAGGTGATGGTTTTTGAAGCGGAGGTATTGCCGTTTGAAACAATGTTGGAGAAAGATACAGAATCGACCAGGATATCGGTTGAATCGAAAGTGTTATTGGCGGAAATGAAAAAACCCAGCTTACCGGCACCGGTAAAAGTAATATTGCCATAATTATAAACATAGCAGGATGCTGCTCCGGTATTGCCGGATATAATGGAACTTGGGAACCCGGGGCTGCTTACGCGCAGATCGATATAAGGCGTATCCACGGTTACGGTTGTAAAAACAGTATTATTAATTTCCGAAAATTCGTTCAATTGATTCTGGTTGTCGGCAAAAAAGATAATGTACTTAGTGCCGAATGATGAGTTAGCGGGTATGGTAAGTGTAGAGGACCGGGTTGATGATGAGCCATAGTTCAATGTTCCGCCGGTGGCTGTGTTTAGCAGTATATCGGAATTATCGTAAACCGTATCGTTGGATAGATAAAAGCCTACATTACTTGCAGGTGAATTACTGGTGCCGGTGTTGTAAATGGTGCATGAAGCGCTTAACGTACCACCTGCAGCTACCTTAGCAGGGCTTACGGAAGGACTCTTAATAGTGAGGTCGATGGTGGGGGCTACAATATCGATCTGTAACGAAATAATATTATTGCTATCGGTTATTTCGTTAAACACGTCGAAGTAATCTGCATAAAATAGCACATAATAATGTCCTAACGGTGTAATATTGGGAATAGTTACGTTGCTAAAACTCAGATTGGTGGTTGCGCCGCTATTGAGACTGTTAGCGGATAGTTTGGTAACAAAAATGTCGTTAATACTGTATCCCGGATCGGTGGAAAGATATATTCCTAAATCACTGGCCGGGCAATTAACGGCACCCAAATTCTTCAATTGTACTGAGCCCGAAATAACGGAGCCCTGCGAAGCCAGCTGCTGATTTAAAACAGGTTGGTAAGGTGCAAGGTCGGGCCGCGGTGGGGTAATAGCTATCTTAATAACGCTTACATTATTTGTTTCCAGCGCTTCGTTTTCGGTAAAGGTATAATCGGCCACATAGAGGATAAAATAATTTCCGTAAGCAACGCCTGATGGAATGGTAAGAGAAACGTTTCTGTTACTGCTACTGCCGGCACTTAAAGTGCCTCCGCTTGAAGAGGCCAGCAGGGTATCGGTTACATCCCAGGCTGAATCGGCTGAAAGGTAAAATCCTACCTTCGAAGTTACTGAACCGGCTACTCCCTGGTTAAAAATATTACAACTGGCCGAAACAGTAGCCGTAGGATATGTAATAGAAGCCCCTAAAGCAGGAGAGGTGATAACAAAGTCGGGTACAGCCGCAGAAATAAGAATGGGTTTATAAGCAACGTTATTGCTTTCATTATCCTCCAGTATAATATTGTTGTAATCGGCTACGTATAAAATGTAATAGTTGCCCGGTACAATGCCTTGTGGAATAGTTAAGGTTGCCGACCGGTAGGCCTGCGTTAGTCCGGCTATTGAACCGCCGTTGGTATAATTCAGGTACACATCGCCGTTATCGAGCAAGGTATCGGTAGAGAGATAATACCCAACCGAACTACTGATAGCAGTGGTAGGACTATTATTACGGACATAACAATTAACGCCCACTGTTAAGGTAGGTGCACTTACCGGGTTGTTCAATACCGGTGTAAGAATACTAAGGTCGGCATTAGGAATAGAAGTAAGGCAACTGATAGTTGCGGCAAACCCATCATACGATACACTGCCGTCGCTAACGAAGCTTAAAGTTAAGGCGCCGGAAACCGTCGTGCCTACTACCGTGCCCGGAGAACCGGAACCGGAATAAGTACCTATCAATGTTCCTGCTGTGGAGTTGCCATCATAGATGGACAGGATATCGTGAGTGCTTTCGGTGAGGAACGAGGTAAAAGTGAGTTGCACATAACCACCTGGCGTAGCAGGCGTTAAAGTTATAACACCGGATGATAAACTGGAATAAACCCCGGTACCGCCTTCATCGTATAAAGTGCCGGCACAGGAACTTATAGAAGTAGTACCTGTATGAGGGAAATTATAGGTTTGTGCATTTGCCATAAACACCAGCAGTGCCGGTATAAGAAGGGCGGATAATTTTTTCATGCAATTATTTTTTTACGATCTTATTTTGAAGTTTAACCTGTCCTTGTTTCGATAAGGAGGCTATATAGATACCCGCTGATAGCTGGCTTATATTTACCCTTTGTGTTTGCATCTCGCAGCTCATTGTTTGCGCAAGTATGTTCCGCCCCGCAATGTCGGTAAGAGTGAATAACAGGCTTCCCGTACAGATAGAAGGGTCGAGTTGCACCACTACATTGTTGTCGGCCATTTCCCCATAAATTTTTCCGATGGGGTTTACTGATTCTTCAATACCGGTTACCCCTACCTGGTAGGGAAGTGAAAAAGTAGAACAACCGCCTGTATTAGTAATTTTAACTGCATACATGCCGTCGGTACTGGCTGTTAGCTGGGCCGTGTTGGCGCCTTGCAGTAATTCGCCGTTACGGTACCATTGGTATAAATAGTGGGGACTATTAAGCACGGGCAGTAAAATATTGCCGGTGTAATAATTAACTGCGCTTATTGGCGGCGAGGAAGAAATTTTTACCATCGTGGTATCGGAAGAACTACAGGTGTCATTCGTAACGGTTGCGCGGTAAATGCCGTTTTCACCGAGGTCGTCTGCTATAAATGAAGGTTGGGATAAAGAACTATGAAATCCATTGGGCCCTGACCATGTGACATTTTTGAAAGAAGGGTCTGCCAGGCTTAAGGTAACTCTATCGCCTACGCAATATGGCCCATTGTTAACTGCAACCGGTTGAGCGATGGATGAGGTAGCAGGCAGACAAAAGGAATGTTCGATAATATAGTTTATTACACCGGCTGGTAGTGGGCCGAAACCAAGATTCAGGTCGATACCGGCCTGGGTTAAGTGGCAATAACTCATAATAGTACCTACCCGTGGAATCTCCGGGCCATAATAACAGGTATGCCCGGTGCTATCTTCTTCCACATACGAGCAGGAATCTATAGCGCCAAACACACCCGGCTGTAATTGCCATCCGCAATAGTGCGTATGGCGGGAACCCAGGTTATGCCCCATTTCGTGCGCTACTACCTCAACGGTCCACGAGTAAGTAGGTAATTGTGCGAAGGTATTGTGGATATCGGCATAACTAAAGGGACCGGATTCAGTAAAAGGATCATAATCGGAGCACAGCACATTTATCCAGCCTTTACCCCCGTTATCAAACCCGGTTAAACAAATTAGCTGTGCCAGGTCGCCATTAAACCCATATTGCAGGTTGGCCCCAAAACTGGATAAACCATCTGAAGAAGAATACTGCGGGTAAATTGACTGTGTGTCCCAGACTTTTAATTCCGACATCTCCATGTTTATACCATCCCGTTGGTACAACTCTTTTACTGTATTAAACATAGCCGCAACAAATACTGAAGTAAAGTTTACCGATCCGAAACTCTGATACAACGGGTAATCGGCTTCCAGGTAAATACGCACTTTTTTACAGGCAGATGACATTGACCGGCTGGATTCGAACGAAGATTTTTTTACCAGATCCTTTTCATCGTTCGTGGAGCATTTGAATGGATTTTTTACTTTAAGGTTCTTATCGTTATAAAAGACGTATATCGGACCCGGGGTTGTTTTAAAATCGGATTGTACAGGCCCCAAAACGTAGTTGCCCTTATCATTCATTACCATGCCTGCCACCTGGTTATCGGCAAAGGTGAATGCCGTCACCGAATTTTTATCACCGCTTACATACCCACCGTAACAAACCGCATTCAATTTTGCTTTATCTGCGGCGGGTGAACGAGAGGAAGTAGTTATTTTGAAATCGGGTGAAACTATCTCGCGCTTATTCAACACCAGTTGAAAGGGGATATTGTTTTCAGTAATAGTCAACGTAAGCAGGTCAGGCCTGTCAGCCATTATTTTTTTCAGGACCGAATTGTCGAGGAAATAGAAATCGGCCTGCTCAATTGCTTTTGAATTGGAGATTAATAGGCTGTCCCTGGTTTCAGCAGGTACGCTTAAAAAAAGGGAATTGCTATTCGATTGGCTCTGGGCACAACAAAACAGGGTAATTACGATACCTGAAAATGTAAATAGTGATTTGAACATTTGGGGGTAAAGTTAGCTGACCAAATATATGAATAAAATTCTTTACCCGGAGACGACAATTCGTGTTAATTGCCGGCCATTTCACTTAATTCAAGCCAGCGCAACTCTTTCTCCTCCAAGCTTTTGGTTACTTCAGTTAGTTGGTCTATGGCTTTGTTCAATTCGTTATATGGAATTCCGCCAACGTTCACTTTTTCGTTTAGCTCATTTTTTAACTTTTCTAATTCCGGAATTTCCTTCTGTAATTTTTCAAACTCCAGCCGTTCCTTGTAAGTCATTTTCCGGGTAGTGCCAGCAGGCGCTACCGGGGTGGGTTTTTCGGTAGCCGTTAAACTGCTGGAGTTGACCTTCTTCTCGCCAGGTTGTAGTGCCTGCTTCTTTGCTTTCCGGTTACGTTCCCTACGCCATTCGGTATAATTGCCTGTAAAATCGGTAACCACTCCCTCGCCTTCAAACACAAAAAGGTGGTCCACCAGCTTATCCATAAAATACCGGTCGTGCGAAACAATAATTACGCAACCCTGGTATTGCTCTAAAAAATCTTCCAGAACAGTGAGTGTTATTAGGTCGAGATCGTTGGTAGGCTCATCCAGTATTAAAAAGTTGGGATTAGTAAAAAGAATCGAAAGCAATTGCAACCTTTTCTTTTCGCCACCGCTTAGTTTGGAGATGTAAGAAAATTGCTGGTCGGGGCTGAACTGGAATAACTGTAGGAATTGTGCCGCAGAAACTTTGGTGCCATCGGCCAGCGGGAAATTTTCGGCAATTCCTTTTACGTATTCTATTACGCGTTTATCCTCTTTTACCTGCAGCCCTTTTTGCGAAAAATAACCGAACACTACTGTTTCGCCCGGGTTTATTTTCCCCGAATCTGCCTTTTCAAGGCCTAAAAGAATATTGAGGAAAGTAGATTTGCCTACACCGTTTTTGCCTATGATACCTATTCTTTCGCCGCGCTTAAAAGTATAGTCAAACGACTTTAAGATAGGCTTATCCCCAAACGATTTATACACTTTTTTCAGTTCCAGTATCTTTCCGCCCAAGCGGCTCATCTTTACATGCAACTCCAGCTTTTCTTCTTTCCGGCCACTCATGGCCTTATCTTCCACATCATAAAAAGCATCGATGCGCGATTTTGATTTGGTGGTACGTGCTTTGGGTTGTTTGCGCATCCATGCCAGTTCTTTTCGGTACATGTTCCGGGCTTTATCCACCGAAGCTGAATCGCTTTCCTCGCGTTCGATTTTGTGTTGCAGGTAAGTTTCAAAACTTCCGCGGTGGATGTACAGTTGCTGATTCTCCAACTCAAATATTTCATTACACACAGCATCCAGGAAGAACCGGTCGTGCGTTACAAGCAATAAAGTTGTTTTCTGGTCGGATAGAAAATCGGCCAGCCACTCTATCATTTCAAAATCCAGGTGGTTAGTGGGCTCATCCAGTATCAAAAAATTATTGCGTTCGCCAAAGCTTATTTCAATAAGCACCTTTGCCAGTGCCACCCGCTTGCGCTGGCCACCCGACATTGATTTCGCTATTTGGTCGAGGTCTGTAATGCTTAAGGAAGTGAGGATCTCCTTTACCTGGCTTTCGAAATTCCAGGCATTCAGTTCATCCATTTTGGCCATTAAGTCACCAATCTTTGCATCGTCATGGTGGTTAGTGGCTAACTCATACTCGCGCACCACGTTTATTACCGGGTGGTTATGGTTCAGTATATTTTGAAGAGCAGTCTGGCTTTCGTTGAATAGTGGGTCCTGGTCCAGGAAACAAACATTCACCTCCTTATTGATCCACACTTTACCTGCATCGGCAGTGTCTCTTCCGGCCAGTATATTTAGCAGCGTGGTTTTACCGGCGCCGTTTTTAGCTACTAGCGCCACTTTATCGCCTTGAGCTATGTTAAAGGTAATATCGGTGAAAAGCGGTTTTTCTATGAACGACTTCGTTAAATTCTCAACATTCAGGTATTGCATAAGGGGTGCGAATATAACACCCGCAATTGGTAGGGGCAACCCTTGCCTTGCCTTTATTGACACAAAATACAGGGTAGCCGCAAGGACTACCCCCTATTTAGGCGGTTCGAACACAGTACCGCACTTTTTACAGGTTCTTAACTCCTTATTCGAATAGAATTTCTCCATTACAACCGGCAAATCCTTTACAATATCCTTTACAGGTATTTTTTCTTCATATAACAGGTTGCCGCAATTCTCGCAATACCATTGAAAACCGTCGTAAATGCCTTCGGGCCGTTTAACTTCCATTACCAAACCAATGGTATTTTCGGGTCGGCGGGGAGAGTGGGGCGTTTTGGCGGGCAATAAAAAAATATCGCCTTCCTTTATATTCATATCCACCACTTTACCCTCTTCCACAATTTTTACCACAATATCGCCTTCCAGCTGGTAGAAAAACTCTTCGGTTTCATTATAATGGAAGTCCTTGCGCTTGTTGGGGCCTCCAACTACCATTACAATAAAGTCATCATTACCAGTATAAACCACCTGGTTCATTACCGGCGGTTTTAGCAAATGGCGGTGTTCGTCTATCCATTTCTTAAAGTTTATAGGCTTAGTTACCATAGAGAAAGGTTGATTAAGTTAGACTAAGTTGATTAAGTAATTAGGTTCATTAAGTTTGTAACAGGAATTGAAAGTAAATAACTTAATCAACTCAATCAACCCAATATCTTAATCTAACTTAATGAATCTCGATCTAAGCGGAAAGAACGCCTTTGTTGGCGGTAGCAGTAAAGGCATTGGTAAGGCCGTAGCTTTTGAATTAGCCCGTTTGGGTGCTAACATTACCTTAACCGGCCGCGATGAGCCTGGCTTAATGCAATGCCTGATAGACCTTAGCTTTATAGGCAAAGGCGAGCAACGCCACGATTACCTGGCGGTTGATTTTAGCCACCCCGAAAAAGTGCGGAGTGCAGTTGACAGGCACATAAAAAAGACCAATAAAACCTACCACATCCTTATCAATAACACAGGTGGTCCTGCGCCAGGTAAAATACAGGATGCCAAAGAAGAGGATTTTATAAAGGCGTTTGAATCTCATCTCATTTGCAATCATGTATTAACTCGTTTGTTTGTAGAGGGAATGAAAAAGGATAATTACGGACGGATAGTAAATATTATTTCTACTTCGGTAAAACAACCGTTACCAAATTTAGGCGTTAGCAATACCATTCGCGCGGCGGTAGCCAATTGGGCAAAAACCATGGCCAATGAATTAGGCGAATACGGCATTACAGTAAATAACGTTCTGCCGGGAGCCACTGAAACTGAAAGGCACAAAAGTTTGATTCAGACTAAAAGTGAGAATACCGGTTTATCGGTTGATATTATTGAAAAAGAAATGCTGAACCTTATTCCCTTGAAGCGGTTTGGTAAGCCGGAGGAAGTAGCCAATGCAGTTGCTTTTCTCGCTTCACCATCGGCGGCATACATCAATGGAATTAATGTGCCGGTTGACGGAGGCCGGACAAGCAGTTTGTAAAAATGAAGAAGTTTAAAAATTACATTAGCGGTGAATTGCTGGAACCTGTTTCCAAGCAGTACATTGATAATTATGAGCCGGCGACCGGTAAGGTTTATTCGCTGGTACCCGATTCGGATGAACAGGATGTGAAACTGGCCGTACAGGCAGCTAAAGATGCTTTTAAAGGTTGGAGCAATACTAGCCTCGAAGAGCGGATGATGATAATGCTTCGCGTTGCCGATGGAATAGAAAAACGATTTGAGGAATTTGTAAAGGCCGAGTCGCAGGATAGTGGTAAGCCGCTTAAATTGGCAGCAGCGGTAGATATTCCCCGCGCTATTTCCAATTTCAGGTTTTATGCTTCGGCAGTACAGCATTTTGCTTCTGAAAGCCACCAGATGCCGGGTGTGGGTATTAATTATACCCTAAGGCAACCAATAGGCGTGGTGGGTTGTATCTCCCCCTGGAACCTGCCGCTTTATTTATTTACCTGGAAAATAACACCGGCACTGGCCACCGGTAATTGTGTAATTGCCAAGCCCAGCGAAATAACACCGTATACAGCTTACCTGCTATCGGAAGTTTGTATAGAAGCAGGCTTGCCAAAAGGAGTATTAAATATTATTCATGGCCTTGGAAATAAAACCGGGCAAGCAATAGTGGAACACCCCGAGATAAAAGCTATTTCATTTACCGGTGGCACAGAAACTGGTAAGCGGATTGCCGCCACAGCAGCTCCGATGTTCAAAAAGCTTTCGCTGGAGTTGGGAGGAAAAAATCCTACCCTGGTTTTTGCCGATTGCGATTTTGAGACGACGGTTAAGCAAACAGTTACAGCAGCTTTTTCTAACCAGGGGGAAATTTGTCTTTGCGGTTCGCGCGTATTTGTGGAGAGGTCGCTTTATTCAAAATTCAAAGAGGCATTTGTTGCACGTGTAAAAACTTTAAAGGTTGGCGATCCTAACGACGATTCATCTATGTTAGGGGCTATTGTCTCGGCGCCGCACAAGCAAAAAATAATGTCGTACATAAAACTGGCACAGGAAGAAGGTGGCACCATTGTATGTGGTGGACACGAACTAAAAATGAACGACCGTTGCAGTGATGGATATTTTATTGAACCAACCGTAATAGAAGGATTGGATTACCAGTGTCGCACCCAACAGGAAGAAATATTCGGCCCAGTGGTTACACTTACGCCTTTTGATAGTGAGGAGGAAGCATTAACCATGGCGAACTCGGTAAAATACGGCTTAGCCTGCTCCATCTGGACCACCAACCTGAACCGCGCCCACCGGGTGGGTGAAAAGATAGAGGCCGGTATTGTATGGGTGAATTGCTGGCTGTTGCGCGACCTTCGGACGCCATTTGGAGGAATGAAAGCCTCTGGTGTTGGCCGCGAAGGCGGATGGGAAGCCATGCGCTTTTTTACCGAAGCAAAAAACATTTGTATTAAACTATAATGAAGATACCACCATCCATCAAGAAGATATTAGATAATCCATTTTGGCAGGTAGCCATTATCCTGTTTCTTTTTGAAGCAGTACTGGTGCCCATGAGATCGCATGGGGATTTAGTTGCAATAGGGCAGTGGGGGAAATATATTTTTGACAATGGGATAGGAAAAGCTTACGAGATCGGTTACCCCGATTTTAATTACCCGCCGGTTATTGCTTACCCGCTTTTTATATTCGGTCAGCTAGTTGGTGATTCCGACAAGATTATCAACTACATGTACTTATTCAAATGTTTTTTTCTGTTGGCTGATTTTATTGCCGCCGTAGTATTGGTTTTTTTTATTAACGACCGCAGGCGCTCCATTCTTTTTCTTCTTTTACTGGTAGCCAATCCTGTATTTATTTATGATAGTTATTTATGGGGGCAGGCAGATGGCATGTTGTCCATGTTCATATTCCTGGCGTTTGTTTTTTTAGCCCGGGAAAAACTTCTTTGGAGCATAGCGTTCTTTATGTTCGCGCTTAATTTTAAGGTGCAGGCTATTATTTTTATACCTCCTTATGTATTAATGGCATACTATGTAATGGCCGGTAAATTTTCAGGACGGCTTATTTTTACCGCTATTGCAACGGTGGTGATTACGCAGTTTTTAATTCTATTGCCATTTATTGTTGCCGGAGAGGTTGGAAAAGTTTTTAACGCCGTAACAAATGTGGTTGATTACTATCGCTGCATTAGTTGTAACGCCTATAATGTTTGGTATTTTATTGCCGGCAAGGAAATGATATATAGATGGAAGGAAGACACCCTTATATTGGCAGGACTAAGTTACAAGGCCTGGGGTACCATCATGTTTTGTGCCTTGTCTTTTATCACCTTGCTGCCCTTGTTTATTTCCTGCATTTTTAAATTCATTAAAAAGAGGGGGGACCTCATCAATACAAACTCGCTGTTCCTCACCTTCGCATTAATACCCACTGTCTTTTTTTATGTAAACACCCAAATGCACGAGCGGTACGGGCAGCCGGGCTTATTATTTGTAGCGGCCTATTCGTTTGCCACAAGAAGGTATTGGCTGTTCGGCATTTTGTGCCTGGCCTACTTTATTAATATGGAGAAAATATTCTGGTTCTTTAACCTACCGAATTACGGTACCGTGTTATTTGATCCGGTTACATCTGCAACACTTTATTTGGTGCTTATTATTTCATTACTTTATTTCCTGTACAAGCCATTTATCGGTCAATTAAAAGCTTTGAAATATGAGCAGCCAGCCACCCGCTAAATTGCCAAACCGATTGACACTTTCCTATTAAACTGTTATGAAAGTACTACCCTGGCTTAAAGATGTTTTAAACACCCCGCTCTACCAGGTAGCGTTTATTCTTTTTGTATTCGAGGCTGTATTTTCGCCTTCATTTTCACAGTGGAGGGATATGGATGCCTTTTGTAACTGGAGCAGGTTTATAATGGACCATGGCATTGGTAATATTTATAAGATAAATGAAGTCGACGAGCTGCACACCTGTAATTATCCGCCCTTAATTTGTTACCCGCTTTTTGTTTGGGGCAAAATTCAGGGTAATGGATATAACATTTGTACCTACCTCAGATTTTTAAAACTTTTCGGATTACTGGCTGATTTTATTGCAGCGCTGGTGCTGGTAAAAATGTTACGTAACAATGCCAAAGAAATCATCCTGTTTCTGTTGCTGGTTGCCAATCCGGTTTTTATATACAATTCCTATTGCTGGGGGCAGGTAGACGGCATATTGGCTATGTTAGTTTTCCTGTCATTCGTTCTAATGGTACAAAAGAAACCATTGTGGTCGGTCGCACTCTTTACAATGGCTTTTAATTTTAAAGTACATGCCATCATCTTTTTACCGCCGCTGGTATTATTGTGGTATTATGTTATGCACAAAGAAATAACGGTTAAAAGTGTTCTGCTGGCAATAATTGTGTTGCTCGGTACAGAAACATTAATTTTTCTTCCTTTTATTATAGCGGGGCAAACGGCAAACGCTATCCGGTCTTTCACCAGTTCGGTAAATTTTTATCCTCTCATTACCTATAATGCTGATAACCTATGGTACTTTTTCTTTGATAGTGATGATATGTATAACGACAAAAGAAAATGGTTTGGCATTACTTACCAGAATTGGGGGTTACTGATGTTTGCGCTTTCTTCTTTTGTTGCTTTGTTCCCGCTGTTCGTTTCCTGCATTTCAAAGTTTTTGAAGAAATCTATTTACCACCCGGATATGCCTTCTCTTTACATTGCATTTGCTCTCATATCCATATTGTTTTTTTACCTCAACACCCAAATGCACGAACGCTTTGGACATACTGCTATTATATTCGTAGCAGCATTTTCTTTTTCTACAAAAAGGTATTGGCCGTTCATAATTATTTGCCTGGCATATTTTGGCAACATGGAAGGGATACTTCATTTCTTTGAGTTCCCGAATCAGAAATTGCTGATATTTGAACCGCGCTGGGTAGCGTCGTTATACCTGCTGCTAATAATTAGTCTTTTTTACTTTTTGTACAAGCCCTTTTTATTACAATTAAAAACCTACCGGAATGAGCAACCAACCGCCTGATAAATTACCCAAACCTATGGGTGCTTACCCAATGACAAGAAGAGCCGGCAAACTGTTGTTTGTTTCGGGCATGGGGCCACGCGAAGCCGGTACTGATGCTATTCCGGGTTTGGAAACGGATAAATATGGCAATTACCTGAAGTTCGATTTTGAAGCGCAGGTGCACTCTGTTTTTAAAAATGTAAAAACTGCTTTGGAAGAAGCTGGTAGTGGCTGGGATAAAATTGCAGATGTAACTGTTTTTCTAACAGATATGAAACGCGACTTTACCACCTTCAACCGTATTTATGCTGAATATTTTAAGGATAATCAGCCAACCCGCACTACGGTAGAAGTAAACGCCTTGCCCTCGCCAATTGCTATTGAGTTAAAGGTAATAGCGGTTATAGATTAAGCGCCGAGGAATTTTTTTACTTCCTGTACAATTCTATCGGAAGCTTTTCCATCCCACAGCCACGGTTGATTTACCGGTTTTCTTTTATTGCCGATCGCATCTTTTATTGCTGATACTATCTTCGGGGGATCTAAGGGCATCAACTGGTTGGTTCCCTCTTCAAGGGTTATTTTCAGTTCGGTGGTATCACGCAAAGTAAAACAGGGAACATTGAAAAACGAAGACTCTATCTGTACACCACCTGAATCGCTGATAAGACAAGAGCTTTCTTTCATCAACTTTAAAAATTCAATATAGCCGAGCGGCTCTATCAATTTTACTTTCGAGGTGCTCAGTTTTTTATCAAGCCCGCTATCCTGTAATCTTTTCAAGGTACGTGGGTGAATGGGGAATATTACCGGCATGGTTTCCGAAACGCTCACCAGTAACTCCACTATTTTCGCCAGGTTCTTTTCATCATCCACATTTACCGGCCTGTGAAAAGTAACCGCGCAATATGGAGGTGAGATATTCAATTCGGTAAGTATACCCGATTTGTCCACTAGCGGCATCATTTCTAATAAAGCATCTACAATAGTATTTCCTACTAGTTTTATTTTACTCTCCGGTACGCCTGCCTCTTTTAAATATTTTACTCCAATGGGTTCAGTAACAAACAACAGGTCGGAAATAGAATCGGTAAGAATACGGTTCCGCTCTTCAGGCATATCCATATCCAGGCTACGCAAGCCGCTTTCGATATGGGCGACAGGTATCCGTAAAGAAGCAGCAGCAAAGGCGCAGGCAAAAGTTGAATTCACATCGCCGGGTACTATTACCATATCGGGTTTATACTCCAGCAATTTTTTTTCGGTTTCAACTATCAGTTTACCAACTATCTCGTTGTTCGAGCCCCCGCCTATTCCTAAATAATAATCGGGCTGGCGGAGTTTTAACTGGTTAAAAAATACATCGCTCATTTTATAATCGAAATGCTGGCCGGTATGCAGTATTTTAAATTCGATACCAGCTTCGGCAAATAGTTTTTCGAGCTTTACTATTTTAATAAAGTTCGGGCGGGTACCAACACAAATCAGTATCTTCTTCATTACAGCGAATTTAATAATCCTGCCAATTCTGCCACCTGGTGGCTACGGGTGTAGGTCATCAGGCGCGCTTCATTTACCGGCACACTTATTTTCCCATTCTTTAATAAACTTTCAATCATAGCCGATAGCTTAACAAACACTTCTTCGGAATTGTTGCAAATTATACCTGTGCCGGTGTCCTCTAATGTATCCTGCATAATATCTCCATCCGGCGGGCAAAGGATAACCGGTTTTTTGAAACAAAGGTATTCGTATAATTTACTCGACGAAACTCCCTTGGCACCCTCGTGGGCCACCATTAGAAGAGCATGTGAGCGGTTTTGAATATCGAATACTTCCTTCCGGGGAATACGTGTAGTTATGTGTAACAGATGTTCGTACCCTTTCATCATTGCTCTTATTCGCTGTTCATCGGTATCTACAAAGGCCAGTCCCGGGAAATAAAGCTTCATTTTTATTTGGGAAGCATATTTGTCGGCTAGTTTCTTATAGCCCTCCAGGAAAATTTGAAAAGGTTGTGTAATGTAAAGCTTGCCATTATGAGTGATTATAAACTCGTCATTTTTTTCAGCCGGATGTATCTTGTCCAGGTCGTGGTCGGAAAAACCATTTAATAATACCTTGCCTTTTACCCCTGTAAAGGCCGATATCTTATTAACGTAATGGCCCGATATGCTGGTAATATAACTGGCGGTAGGCACCCACTTTTTTTCACTAATGGTTTCAAAGAATACGATAATTTTTTCGAGCGTACTCCTGTTTCGTAGCAGTTCGGTAGTATTCCAGTCGTCGCGGTAATCGGCTACCCACTTAAGTTCAGGGAATTTTTTCTTTAACCGGTAGCCAATAAAAAAGGCGACAAACGGGTTAGCAGTAATGAGCAGTTTTTTGATGGAAGGATCCTTTCGCAATAATTCCTCTGCCTTGTAGTAGAAATTATTGAATGGAACAATGGAAAAAAAGAAATTCTGAAATATTAGTTCAAGAAAGGACAATACCTTTCGTAAAAGGCTAAATCTTTGATTGCCATATCGGGCGTATATCCTATCCTTTAACGATGGGCGGTAAGGCAGATAGTATACTGTCTTATTTTCGCTGTGTTCCGCAATTTCTCCATTGCCTGTTGCCCTTGAAATATCGCTCGGCTGATTAATGGGAATATCCCAATTTCGGGTAATTACAACAGCGTGATAACCGAACCGGTGCAAATACTCAGCCCAGGCCGCTGGCCTCGCAGCGGCCGTAAGGGTACAAGGCGGATAGAAATAAGCAATAATTAAAACTTTCTCCATTTATAAGTTAGCGGCAATAATACTTTCTATTTCAGTGGTACAAGCGTACCGGCTCATTACCTGGCTTAAAAAATTATCGAACACTGCAAGATTATAATCGGAAACCAATTTGGGATGTGAAATGATATGAAGGTGTCCTTTGGTTTTCACCTCATGGAAATAATACTTCGCCTTAAAGGTAGAAAGACTTTCCACCGAAAATGATTCGGTGTGCTCAAACGTACTGTTCTTTAAATCGGCATTTTCAAATTTAACCTGGTTGCCGGAAGGCAGACCATCGCCATAACGTTTGTAATAAGGCGATTTACTGGTAAGGCGGTAATGCAGGCCATTTGCAATTTTGCGCCATCCTTTTATATGGCACATTATCAACGGGAATTCGGTAAACGCACCGGAAGGCTGTTCCTCAGTAACTTCATCTTCAAACCTAAAAAATTTCTTTTCGGGGGTTTTAGTAAAGTCGAACCAATAATTATTGTCAGGTCCGGTACATTTGGCACCTGCCTGCACACTAAATTCATATAGGATTTTGTGTTTCAGGAAATGCTTTTTAAAAATGGCGAAAGGTTGAATAAACAGGCCGCCGGCACGAAACCCTTTAATAACATAGTCAGGCTTCACCGGGCGTATAATGTCGTACAGGATCTGGATACTGGAATCGAAGCACGTTAACCTTTCAGGTTCATTTAAATTGTTGAAAGCAAATTTGCCTTTATCTGCTAGGTTCCAGGTATTTGTTTCCGGCTTATAAACCGCATCTAACCAATGGGGGTGAAGATGATGATATACATAGTGCCCCTCCTTCACCATTCGTTGTATTTGGGTACATAATTCCTGCCAGTCTTTTTCCGCGCGTTCATTTTTTCCACGCACTTCATTCAACCGTACCAGGTACATAGCGTCGACAAAAAAAATACCCCGGCAGTTATTTCGCTGCAGGATCTCCAGTATTTTATTCGTGGGTTTAATACAGCAATTGGCCGCCGAGCCACTATCTGGCCCCAGGTACACCTCATAATCAAACGTAAGCAACAGCGATATCTTATTCATTAATCCAGTTGGCTGTCAATAATATCTTTTGGTACAGGCTGGCTGCGCAGGGTGCATTTGGCCCAAAACAGCAGGTCGTACAAACGGCACGAAAACGTGTCCAGGTCTTTCTTCCATATATAACCATCGCTAACCGTGGCGCCAAACCTCCTTTTAAAATTCTGTATTCCCTCGTATTTGGTTCCCTCTACATTTTTATACCGGGCACCGCCCAATACAAACTGTTTAGTTCCTTTTGCTTTAACAGCCTTCATGCATTCCCATATAATTTTTTTGGTGGAGCCTTTCAATAAAGGCCTGGCTGCAGAGCCGGCATACAAATAATAAGCCCCGTACCCGGTAAAGGCTACAAAAATACCTGCTTCCAGTGTATTGTTATAATAGGCGGTAAAGCAGGCAATATATTCATCACCTAACTTATCGTAAAACGTTTCAAAGAACGACAGCCCCTCGTGCGGTATGCCTTGCCTTTTATGAGTATCGGCATAACAGGCATAGAAATTCTTTACCTCCTGCCGCCCCTGGCGTATTTCAATTGCGCTTTTTTCAGCATTGCGAATCTCGTTGCGATAGTTGGAGTTGAAGGAGCCGAATATCTCGTCTTCCGTTTTATCTAATTCGGTACTAAACAGGCCCAGCTCTATAAATTTTGCATTGGATGGCGTTGACCGGAAAAGGGAAAGAGTAGAAGCTGGCTCGATACGGATACATTTGAACTGTTGCTTACTGAAAGTGCAGGCAGCCTCTAAAAATTCTTTCCCTTCTTCTTCGCCCAGTTGCCTCGCAATATTTACCGGTGCATGGGTAAATATGCCGATGTGGAATACCACACGTTTTGAGATTTTAAGCGGAATGAAGGTGTCGTTTCCATCGGTTAGTATAACATACTGAAAACCGCGGCTTTTCTCGAAGGCGGCATATTTTTCTGAAAAAAGATAGGGTAATTGCGAAGCGAACGTATTATACTCAACACTACCGGTATCAACTAACCGCATTAAACAGGTTTTTGAATAATAAGCAGGTAACTGTTCTCCAGAGTGTCCAGTCGGCTGTTTGTACCATCCGGAAAATAATAATGTTTGCTATCGTACCAACCCACTTTACGTCCATCGTAAAAATGTTCGTGCCGGACGATAGAGAACTTTGGGCTTACGATCTTCTCTAACCGGGCAGGAGAATATTTTACATAAGTGATATTAGGATATAGAAGGTCGGTAATTTTCATGGCCTGGCTGTACTGGATAAACACATAACCACCTGGTGAAAGTTCGCTATGTAATTTATCGAAGAACCGTTTAATATTAGATGGTTCGATGTACATTAATACACCGCAACAATATATTAGCTTGAATTCTTTAGGAGCGCTAAAATTTTCAAGATAGTTACCCAGGAATAAATGCGCGTTAGGTAGCAGCGCTTCAGCTTTAGCAAGGAATTGAGCGTTAAGGTCTATTCCATAAAGAGATAGCCCCTGGGGTTCTAAAGTTTTTAGAAAAATTCCGGTTCCGCATCCAATGTCTAAAACAGGATCGCCCGGTTTAAGATATTCCCTGGTAAATTCAGTTAGTTTTGCCTTGGAAAGGTCCACAAGTTTTTCAATAGCCGGTATACGCGAATAACCTACATTTTCTTCCAGGGTTTTATCTTCATTATATTTTTTGTTTTGCCAGTCGTTATTATGCAGCAATTCCTTCGGCAAATGGTCAATAGATAATAATACCAATATCCAGTTGGTGAAGGGGTTGTTTAAAACTAAATAACGCGACTTACGCAGTGCTTTCTTAATAAAACTATTCATTTTATATATTGCAGGTATATGGGCAAACATACTAAAAAAAGAAACGCATTTTTCATTACGCTCTTTTATCCTTATATCCACAAAGGGGTTTCGTATGATGCTTATGTAAAAGGGGAGGTGGAGCAAATGGCCCGGCATTTTGACTCTGTAACCATTATTTCGCTCAGTACAGGGCATAATGGTCAATTGCCAGTACCCGCTAACGTACAGGTTCAAAACCTTAATATCGGGTTAACCTGGCTGGATAAAGTTTCATGGGTAAGATGGGGAATGGCTGGATTTGTGCGTACCGAAATTGCGAGGTTAAACACCCTTTATAAAATGCAGTTAAGCGTTGCCATATTAAAGGCGGTTGGCTTTTATATAGCAAAGGCAATGAAATACCACCTTTATTTTAAAAAAATGCTGGATAAAATAGATTTTGAAGAAAATGAGGTTTGGATCTACTGTTACTGGAATTTTGAATATGCCCTGGCAGCAGCATTACTAAAGAAAGAATACCCGCTTAAAACAGTTACCCGCACCCATAGCCTCGACCTTTATTTTGAACGAATGCCGGAACATTATCAGCCATTCAAAAGGTATGTTTACGAACAAAGTGATCTGTTTGCTTTTATATCCGAGCAGGGAAGAAACTATTTTTTCGAAAAACATCAGATTCCCGGGGAATGGCAACAGAAATCGCTTCTTAATTATATAGGTATAGAAAATAAGTTTATGCTGGCCCCACCCGGGTATACTAAGATAGTATTGCTTAGCAATGCCTGGATACAGCCATTGAAACGGATCGACCTGTTAATACAGTCGCTGGCATTGATAGACGATATTGAAATAGAGTGGATACATGTGGGTGATGATTATGGAACTAACCGGTTCCCGGAAATAAAAAGAATGGCAGCAGAACTTTTACAAAACAAAAAGAATATCCGGTACGAATTTGTAGGCCGCAAAACTATTGACGAACTGTTTGATATTTATTTGAACAGAAAAATTAACCTCTTAATTAATTTAAGTGCCACCGAAGGCACACCGGTTTCCATGATGGAGGCGCTTAGTTTTGGTGTTCCCATTATAGGTACGGCGGTAGGTGGAGTGCCTGAAATTGTGAAAGAGGGGGAAAATGGATTTTTACTTCCCGCCGACATTTCGGCACAGGATGTAGCCGGTAAGCTGCGGCACTTCCATAACCTATCCGGGGAACAGAAACTTGAACTTTCGCGTAAAGCCCGTAAAACCTGGGAAGAAAAATTTAATGCTGAAAGAAACAGTGCGCAGTTATTAGAAAAAATGCTGGCTCTGTAAGATCATACAAGTGACCGGCTGTATAATTCCAGCATCCGGTCAACATATTCTTTCATGTCGAACTTACGGGCAAATGCAATTGCATTGGCGCTTATTTTACGATAAGCGGCTTCGTTGCTGGTCAAAGCTATTATTTTATCGGCAAACTGTTCTGCGTTTTGCTCAGGTATAAAAAATCCGTTCTCGCCGTCTATTACCAGTTCGCGGTTACCGCGGCCATCCAGCGAAACAACCGGTAAACCTGCGGCCATAGCTTCTATCAACACTAGCCCAAATGGCTCATAGTACGCAGAATGGACATATACATTCGCCTCTTTCAAATGGTCTTCTACTCTCTCCACATTACCCACAAAGACGATGTTGCCGCTTAAGCCATATTCCTGTGCTTTATCCTTTACCTGTTGCAGCTGTGGGCCGCTGCCAAGTAAAGTAAGTGTTGCCTGTTTCCCCCTTTGCTTTAAAACCTTCAATACCTCCAAAAGAAATTGTTGATTCTTTTTAGGTACAAAACTGCCGGTATTTACCAGTTTAATAGTGTTTAAATCGCGCTGGTTATTGGCGGCATTATATTGGTGGAAGTTGATGGCATTAAGCAGTAAAGTAATGTTGCGGAGGTCGGCTGGCAATACTTCGGAGAAATACTTATAAGTATCTTTCGAAATGGCAACAAAGCGGTTGCCGCCGTTCTTCCGGTAGCGGTTAAACAGGTAACTGCGCTCGTAGTATTCAATCAGCTTTACTTTATTCAGCAAGGTGCCCGGCTGAAAGGTGGCCAACTGGTGCATATTATCGTGGCAATGCGAAAAGTATTTTGCTTGTGGGTAATCGATACTTCTCGAAATTATTTCTGCCTCGAATAAATGCGAGTGGATAATATCCGGCTGAAATTGTTTTACAAAATTGCTGTAAGCGGTCAGCTCAAACCGGTTCTTCTTATACGGAGATAGGTATATTTTGGACGGGATCCACTGAACATCTATCAGGCTGGTTAAGTTGGGGTATTGGTTTTCGGTATCGAAGCTAACCACCTTCACCTGTACACCAGGCCTTTTCTGCATTTCTATAGCGGTATCGCAGGCCAGCTTTTCGGCGCCACCTTTACCAAAGCGGGGTAATGCTACCAATACCTTTAGTGAGCTGCTCATGTTGTGCAAGTATGGTTTGGCTCAATAAATTCCATTAACGAAAACCTATTGTTGCTTCAGGAAAGTATAATCAGTAACCAGGTTTCCCTGTTCGCCAGTAGTGTACTGGCTAATAAGAAAATAGCCTTTGTCCTTCATCTGGTTAATTACCTTGTTCACCTTTTTCAGGTTCTCCAGTTCGTTCTTATCGCTGTACGGAAGCAGTTCTATTTCTTCCGTGGTTTCATCTTCGTATACGATAAAAATTTTGGCCGATACAAACCCGCTGCCCATACTGGCAGCCCGGTTAACATCGAACACCCGCATAGTAGCGTAGCCGCCCTTCATCGGGGGCTTTTGGGCATACGAAAACCCCACTACAAAAAATAAACAAAGAAGAACAAAAAGATACTTTAGAGATCTCATGCGGTAACAGCAGTAGCTTCAGCTTTTTTGGCCCTGCGTTCTTGTTGCAGGCTTACTTTTCCTTCCTTAATTCTTTCTACCCGGCTGAACAGGCTGTACCGGTCGTCGAACAGGAATTCAAGCCATAATTTGGTCCAGGAATTATAGTAGGTAAGGTTATTGTAAAACTCTGGCGCCATTTCGCGGATCTTGGGTAGGCGGTTCCATGGCACAGCCGGGAAATCATGGTGTTCGTTATGGTAACCCACATTCAGGGCCACAATGTTTATAGGGCCGTAATAACTGGCCGTTTCCTGGTCCGGAATGTAAGTGTAATGCTCTTGTATCCAGCGGGCACCAACAGGGTGCAAACCGATGGAGAAGAAGAAAGAGAATACGAGGTACAACAAGCCAGCCCATCCGCAGAAATAAACAATAGCTGAATCGTAAGCCACGGCAAAAAACAGGTTCACAAAACTCCAGCGGTTCCACATTACTATGCTCTTTAGGCGCGGTGGACGGGTTAACTGGAAAAGAGGGAAGAACATCATCCATAAAGCCTTACCGTACCATTTGTTGCCAATTAAACGGGCTTCCCAACGGTTAGCTACATCGGCATCGTATTCATAATCGCCCTGGTGAGCGTGGTGTTTCAGGTGATAAACATTAAAGCCCATAGCTGCTGGAAACAGGTTAGGCATGTCGGCCCAAATGGCTACCATTTTATTCCAGGGTTTGCTGGTAAATACCATGTTATGTACCGAATCGTGGATGATAACATACATGCAATGATTGGCGAACGCCCCAATACCTATAGCCAGTATTAAACTAAGCCACCAGTAGTTAATGCCCAGTTGGCCCATGCCGTACGCAATGCCTGTTTGCATTACCAGTACACCGAACATGATAAGAGCCGTGTACGGGTTTCTGCCGATCAACTGCCGAATCTCGGGGTGCGCTTTTAAAATGGCTCGTGTGCGTTCCGGGTGCGGCTGATCAAGTTCTGACTGCCAGAAGTTTTCCTGCATTTTCATAGCCGCGAAGATAAGCAATTTAGGGCATACGCGCTTTAAGGCCTGGCTGCCAGCTAAATAGGGGGTTTTTTGCTGGTTTTTTGATCAATACGCCAAATTCGGGCCCAACCACCGTTCCATTTCAGCCAGCGATAATCCTTTTGCTTTTGCTAAGCTTTCCACCTGGTCCTTTTGAACTTTACCTACGCCAAAATAACGGCTATCGGGATGTGAGAAATACCAGCCACTTACCGAAGCGGCCGGGTACATGGCGTTCGATTCAGTGAGTTTAATACCGGTATTCTTTTCTACATCCAGTAATTGCCAGATGAGTGGCTTTTCAGTGTGGTCCGGGCAAGCGGGATAACCCGGCGCCGGACGAATACCCTGGTATTTTTCCGCTATTAATTCCTCGTTGCTTAATTTTTCATCTTTTGCATAACCCCAGAATTCCTTCCGTACTCTTTCATGCAAGCGCTCGGCAAATGCTTCTGCTAACCGGTCGGCAATGGCTTTAAGCATAATGCTGTGGTAGTCGTCCATATCCTTATCGAATTTGGCGATCCACTTTTCGATGCCTAAACCCGCGGTAACGGCAAAGCAGCCAATATAATCGGTGCCAGTGGTAACATTTTTCGGTTTTATAAAATCGGCCAGACAATAATTTGGCTGGCTGCCCTGTTTTTTGGTTTGCTGGCGCATTTGGTGGAAGGTGGTTAATTGCTTTGTTCCATCTACCGAATACACCTCAATAAATTCATTATCGGAAACAGCAGGGAAAATACCGATGATACCTTTTGCGGTTATCCATTTTTCAGCAATTACCTGCTTTAAAAGTTTCTGGGCATCGTCGTACAACTTCTTTGCTTCCGTTCCATACTTCTCGCTTTCCAGTATTCGCGGAAAAGTGCCGCTCATTTCCCAGGTGCTGAAGAAGGGGCTCCAGTCGATATATTTTGCTAACTCTTCTATCGAATAATCTTCAAAAACTTTTATACCGGTTACATTAGGTTTATAGAGTTCATTCTTGCTCCAGTCCACCGAAAATTTATTAGTCCGGGCATCTTCCAGCGATACATATTCGATATCACTCTTTCTGTTGGCATGTATCTCGCGAAGGTCCTGGTATTCTTTTTTCACTTTTACCGAAAAGCCATTTGCCTCAGTGCTTAATAAATTGCTGGCTACTGTTACGGCCTTCGAGGCATCCAATACATGCACCACATTACCGGCATACGAAGGAGCTACTTTTACAGCGGTGTGCAGCTTAGAGGTAGTAGCGCCACCTATCAGCAGGGGTTGTTTCATGCCGGTGCGTTCCATTTCTTTTGCCACATGCACCATCTCATCCAGCGAAGGGGTTATTAACCCACTCAACCCGATTATGTCGGCATTTTCTTCGCGGGCGCGTTCCAGTATTTTATCAGCGGGCACCATTACGCCCATGTCCACAATTTCGTAATTGTTACAAGCCAATACTACGCCCACTATATTTTTACCAATGTCGTGTACGTCGCCTTTTACAGTGGCTAATAATATCTTGCCGTTATTCTTGGCCGTATTGCCACTTAGTTTTTTCTCTTCTTCCAAATAGGGCAATAAATAGGCTACAGCCTTTTTCATTACCCGTGCCGATTTTACCACCTGGGGTAAAAACATTTTTCCACTGCCGAATAGGTCGCCTACAATATTCATTCCTGCCATTAGAGGGCCTTCAATTACGTGCAGCGGTTTCGGGTATTTCTTGCGCGCTTCTTCTGTATCATTATCTATAAATTCAACTATGCCTTTTACCAAGGCATGAGCCAGTCGTTCTTCCACGGTGCCTTTACGCCATTCTTCATCTACTACTTCGGCCTTATCTTTTTTCTTTACCGTTTCGGCAAAAACTAACAGTCGTTCGGTAGCGTCGTCGCGGCGGTCTAACAATACATCTTCCACGCGCTCCAGCAGGTCCTTCGGTATATCATCGTATACTTCCAGCATGGTTGGGTTTACAATGCCCATGTCCATACCGTTCTTAATAGCATGGTAAAGAAAGGCCGAGTGCATGGCTTCGCGCACAGCATTATTGCCGCGGAATGAGAATGATACATTACTTACCCCACCGCTAATATGCGCATGAGGCAGATTATCTTTTATCCATTTGGTAGCGCGGAAAAAGTCGATGGCATTTTGCCGGTGTTCTTCCATGCCGGTAGCTACCGGGAAAATATTCGGGTCGAAAATGATATCCTCCGGGGGGAAACCTAATTGCTGGGTAAGAATTTTATACGAACGTTCGCAAATGGCAATTCTTCTTTCGTACGAATCGGCCTGGCCTTGTTCATCGAAAGCCATTACAATAACAGCTGCACCGTAATCGCGCACCAGTTTTGCCTGGCGTATAAATTCTTCTTCACCGCCTTTTAGCGAAATAGAGTTTACAATGCCTTTGCCTTGTAAACACTTCAGTCCTTCTTCAATAATGTGAAACTTCGAGCTGTCTATCATCACCGGTACTTTGGCAATATCCGGTTCGGCAGCACACAGGTTCAGGAATTTTTTCATGGCGGCATCGCCATCCAGCATTCCTTCATCCATGTTTATGTCAATCACCTGTGCTCCGCCATCCACCTGGTCGCGTGCAATGGCTAAAGCATCTTCGTATTTGTCTTCTTTAATCAGTTTTAAAAACTTGGCCGAACCGGTAACGTTCGTCCGCTCGCCCACGTTCATAAAGTTCGATTCGGGGGTCATGGTAACAGGCTCCAGTCCGCTTAACTGCATGAAGGGGAACCGGTGAGGTATTTTACGTGGTGGATACTTGGAAGCCACCTGCGAAAAAACGCGGATATGGTCCGGCGTGGTACCGCAACAACCACCCACAATATTTACAAAACCGCTTTTACAAAAGTCTTCAATATCGCCACCCATCATTTGCGGAGTTTCATCGTAACCACCGAAAGCATTAGGTAGCCCGGCATTAGGGTACACACTCACCCATGTGTTCGATACATTCGATAATGTCTCGAGATAAGGCCGCATTTCCCTTGCGCCCAGTGCGCAATTTAAACCCACTGAAAGCAGGTTCGCATGTTTAATGGATATCCAAAAGGCTTCCGTAGTTTGTCCGCTTAGGGTTCTGCCGCTGGCATCGGTAATGGTACCGCTTACGCTTACCGGTAAGTTAGTTCCCTTTTCTTCCTGCACTCTTTTAATGGCGAACAAAGCTGCCTTGCAATTCAATGTATCGAAAACTGTTTCTACTAATAACCAATCAGCGCCGCCGTCGATTAAACCATGGGCCTGTTCGGAATAGGCAGCCACTAATTCTTCAAAAGAGATAGCCCTGAAACCGGGATTGTTTACATCGGGCGAAATAGAAGCGGTACGGTTAGTAGGACCGAAAGCACCGGCAACAAAGCGGGGCCTGGAAGGATCCTTCTTTGTAAATTCATCGGCTGCCGAGCGTGCAATTTTTGCCGATTCAAAATTCAGCTCATAAGCCAATGATTGTAAATGGTAATCGGCCTGCGCAATGGTGGTAGACGAGAAAGTATTTGTTTCAATAATATCAGCTCCCGCTTCCAGGTACTGGGCATGTATCTCGCGGATAATATCGGGCCGGGTAATAGAAAGCAGGTCGTTATTTCCGCGTAGGTCGTGCGGGTGATCCTTTAAACGCTCGCCCCTGAAATCCTTTTCAGTTAAATCATAGCGCTGTATCATGGTACCCATAGCACCATCTAACACCAATATGCGCTTTTCAATTTCTGCTGCTAACAACGATTTTTTACTATCACTCATCGGAATAAATTAGTACAACAAATTTTGAAGCAGGCTTATAAGAAAAAGGAGCGTTCGCGGTTAGAAGAATGAATGGTTCATCTTATCTAAGCAGGAGTTGGCACCTTTCGTCCCGATAGATCGGGACGGGGTTGTCAAGACTTCACAGGGCCTGTCCCTCCGTCTTTCTTGATAAGCAATGCATCAAAGAACGGGGCAAATATATGCTAAAAGGGGCTAAACGCAAAGTTTAGCCCCTTTTAGCATATATTTACCAGGGACACAAGAAATTACTTTACAATTTTCTTAACGGCTTTCAGTGCTGATTTATTATTAGATGCATAAAGCATATAGATACCCGCTGGTAACGCGCTAATGTCAAGATTTAACGAAGCATTGATTTTTTTATCCGATATAACTACCTGCCCCATTACATTAATAAGTGTGATTTCTATTTCATCCGGATTCCTTCCTCGTAATTGAAGGTAATTCGAAACCGGGTTCGGAAAGACTTCTATAAAATCATCCTCCTCTATAGTTTCAATATTAACTGTTGAACAAATAATTGTTGATTGGGACAACTTGGTTCTTATACTAACACCTTCGGTGCTTGAATACAATAAGAAAAATAAATCTGCTTTTTTGTCGCCATTTACATCTCCTATTAATGCCGGATATGCCTGAACACCACTACCATCACCTGCAATCTGCATATCCGAGCACCACGTCCCATCGCCTTTCGAATACTTCACTCTAATATTTAAACCACAGCCTGTCCAATCTTGGCCTTCAAAAATAAGGTCATCTTTTCCATCGCCGTTTACATCACAAACAAGAACTGGATTTTCATGTACCCCTGCTCCCCCTCCCAAGGAAGCCTCCTTTGATGAATAGGTGCCGTCGCCATTAGAAAATTTAGTGCGGATGATGAGGCCCCGGTTCTTATCGTGAAAATTAAAAATGAGGTCAGTTTTTCCATCCCCATTTACATCGCCGGTAAGCGTGGAATAAGCTAATACACCTTGCCCATCTCCTTGTATGTCTTCTATTTTTGTAAATGAGCCGTCGCCATTCGATATTTTTGTTCTTATTGTTAACCCATTTGAAGGATGGTAGAATATAAAGATCACATCATCCTTTCCATCGCCATTCACATCACCTATTAACGTTGGGTAATCGTGAACGCCTGCTCCATCTCCTAAGATTGCTGTATAAGGTGTAAAAGTGCCATCACCGTTCGACATTTTTGTTCGGATGGTTAATCCGCTAACAGGATCCTGATAAATAAATACCATATCGCATTTTTTGTCACCATTAATATCGGCAGCAAACGAGGGAAGATTATTTATGCCCGGCCCATCGCCCATAACAGCCGTTTTTTTGGTAAATGAGCCATCCCCGTTTGATAATTTTGTTCTTATAGTAAGCCCTTCAGAAGGGTCTTGGTAAATAAAAATAACATCGCTTTTCCCATCCCCGTTTACATCGCCTATAAACGAAGGAAGATCGTTTACGCTAGGCCCATCACCCAAGATAGCTGACTTAGGCGTAAATGTTCCATCGCCGTTCGACATTTTGGTCCTTATCGTCAATCCTTTCACCGGGTCTTGATATATGAGCACAACATCTGTTAATGCATCGCCATTAATGTCGGCCGCAAATGATGGCAGATCAAGTACATGCGGTCCATCGCCGGATATATGTTTATGGCTGGAAAAAATAGACGTTCCCGAATTACTTATCTTAGTATATAATAATCCAAAGGGACCAATATCGTTAGCGCCAAAATCGGTAATACGTACGTAAACAGGATTAAGATTGGGTAGAGTGAGGCTTACTGCTGCGTGACTACCGCTACCATCATCATCATTACAGGCAATTTCAGTTAAATTAGCGCAAGTACCTGAAAACACTTGCATAACCATGTCGGTGAGACCACCCGATTTCTGTGTAGTTTCAATTGTAATATCCGGTAGTGTAGGGTAGATTTTAAACCACACATCCTTAACATTGCCGGTATAACAGCTAAAATCAGGAACTGAGGCCGAGTTGGTTGCATTTTCATTATTGGTAGTTATAGTATAGCAAGGTTGCAGAGTTATTGCATTTATGCATTCATCATTACTAATAACCTCCGTGCCGCATGGATATACCTGCCGGGTTCCGGCAGCATCATGCTCTGAAATATAAGTCCTTTGCCCGATTACAGTCCCATCGCCATTTAAAACAGAAATAGTAGCGTTTCCGTTACGTGAAAAAGCGGTAGAACCATAATGCATTATCGATTCATAATCATAATTTCCAAATATAGTCCCAGACTCTGTTGCAAATTGTGTCTCGAAACCTGGCAATATGTTTTGGGTATTAATTCTTACAAAATTATCCCTGTCTGGCCTGCTTTGCTCATGTAAAAAGCCTGCTGCATGTAAAATTTCATGCGCCAGTGTTCCCCAAATGCATCCTTCTACATACTCAATGAACTGTTGTCCTCCCTGCCTTCCAACGCTTGACTGACCGCAAATAACATCACAATTATTACTCTCACAATTCCGGATGGTTATAAAGTCATCATCACCGGACTTTCTTGGTCGCAGAAGTAGAGCAGTATTCTCATTTATTTGTAGTATCGCCTCCTGGACGTTGTCATTCTGCTCACTGCTTAAATTTTCAAGTGTATATGGGATTATTCCACAATTCCATAGGTTAGCTCCGCTACTCAAAAATGAACGCGAAGCACTTTTTTGTATAACGATATCACCTTGGTAAACATAATAATCGCCAAAATCCTGTACATGTATAATTGACGAAGAGTCTCGTAAAGGAAATTTATATTCGATCTCTACCCAATTTTGGGCAAATGTTAAATGTGGCGTCAGAAATAGTTGTAGAAATATAAAAAATAATATTTGTATACTGCAAGTGTTTCTCATAACATAATAGGATACAGTAAAGCTAAGAATATATAATTATCGGTAGATTTTCTTCATATAAATCCAAATACTGCTGGCTATTAACTAGCCTACCATTATAATACAGGAAACACATAATACCGCCGTCCCCAATTCTCAATAATGAGATGGTAAGGCCTGTAATGCAGCAACAGGTTATTTTTTAAACAGGTTCACCCGTATGCCTATATCGCCACCTATGAAATGCTGGTATTCGCGCCAGCTGGTATTGGCCTTATCGCGCAAGCTAAACAGGTAATAATTAGGCCCGAATAAGATAGTTAAACGGCCAAAGGTTAACTCAGCGTTCAACTCTGCACCAATAGAAAAATGCCGGTCGGTTACCTGCGATAACATAATATGCTCGCCGGTGGTATTATCTACCCGGTAACCGGTATACGAACCAACGGCTATACCCGGTGTTAATGCAAAGTGCCTGGAATTTATTAATGCCAGCTCCATCAATAAATAATGGGCGAACAGGTGCATTTTCGAGGCATTAAAATAGGTACTGTACTGTCCGTCGGTTATTACAGGATTAAAGTTTTGTGCAGTTATAGAAGGAGATGCATAATTATACATGAACTGGTAGCCAATTCTGAAACTACCTAAACCCAGCAATGCTTCTGCTTTGAAAGGAATGGACCAGCCGGACCTGTCGTTGGCTATATTTGAAATGCCGTCCCTGGTAGGCAAATTGTTCAATTGTTGGCGGCTAAGCATTTCGCCTGCGCCGCTTCTTATTCCCAAGAAAAGGTCTACCTGGCTATACGTGGCACTGAACAATAGTAAGGCTATTATAATTGCAATTGAGCGTTTCATGATCCGAAATTTTAGGTAGAAGCTCCCTCATATTTGTATGGCTTAGTGCTGTATTTAAAACGCCTATTAAGAGTCAGGCGTATACCATGTAATAGCATATAACATGCCGCTTTAACACTACATTTTGTGCAAATGGTATTTGCGCTTACATTTGCAGGCCTTTTAACTAATTCGTAACCGTGAAAGTAACCGAACACTTAGCCCAGGCTAAAAACACTCTTTTTTCGATTGAGGTGTTGCCTCCCCAAAAAGGGAAGACCATTGATGACCTGCTTAAGGTAATAGAACCCCTAATGGAGTTTAAGCCCCCGTTTATTGATGTTACTTACCACCGCGAAGAAATAATTTATAAAAAGCGACCTGATGGATTAGTGGAAGAAGTGCCTTTGCGCAGGCGGCCCGGCACGGTGGGTATTTGTGCTGCTATAAAAGGCAGGTTTTCGGTGGACACAGTGCCCCATTTGGTATGTGGTGGCTTTACGGCAGAGGAAACAGAAGACGCCTTATTTACCCTTCACTACCTGGGCATTAATAACCTGTTGTTACTACAGGGCGATGCCGATAAAAATCCTAAAGCGGGCCAGAGTAAAAACGGGCATAAATACGCTTCGGACCTTACCCACCAGGTAGCGTGCATGAACAAAGGAAAATTTTTGCACGAGGAAACGGAGAACGAAATGAAGACCAATTTTTGTATTGGTGTAGCCGGTTACCCGGAAAAACATTTCGAAGCGCCGAACCTGGGTACCGACCTGAAATGGCTGAAACACAAAGTTGATTGCGGAGCAGATTACATTGTAACGCAGATGTTTTTCGATAACCAGAAGTATTTTGAGTTTGTAGACAAATGCCGCGCATTAGGAATTAACATCCCTATTATACCGGGTATTAAACCCCTTGCATCGGCTACGCAGCTTAATAACCTGCCTAAGATGTTTCATATCGATATACCGGAGGACCTGGCGGATGCAGTAGTAAAATGCAAGGATGAAAAAGCGGTAAAACGAGTGGGTATTGAATGGGCCATTCAACAATCGAAAGAATTGAAAGCTGCGAAAGTGCCATGCCTGCATTACTACACCATGAGCCGGTCGGAAGCAACTATTGAAATTGCAAAGGCCATTTTTTAAACAGAATTTGCATGCGTGCTGCCAGAAGCATGTGGCCGGAAATAAGATAATAAATAATAATTATTTGTTGTTCAAATTTTAAATAGTTGGTTAACAAGCAACTATTTATTTTTGCGCATCTACTTTTGTCTACTTTAGACAAACAGCTGGTAAATTACCAACAAGACAGAAGACTAAGTATGGGTTAATGCTTCATCCGGGGTTCGGTATACTTTTACAGTATTCATTATCTTTGCAGGATGGATTTCATTATCAAACTTAGTTTGAATGCCATAGCGGCCTATCTTACGGCTAAGCTTTTACCCGGGGTACACTTGGTTGGCTGGTGGTCGCCTATTTTGCTGGCAGCTGTTTTAGCCCTGCTGAACGCATCTATTAAACCAGTGCTTGTTTTTTTTACCATACCGGCTACCATATTCACGCTTGGGTTGTTCCTGCTTTTCATCAATGCCTTTATTATTGAAATTGCCGCTTGGATACTGAACCCCAATTTTATAGTGGAAAGCTTTTGGTGGGCCTTGTTGTTCAGCATTGTTCTGTCTATTATCAATGGCATTTTCGACCGGTTGACCGTTAAGCCGCAATACCGCGATGATTCGGTAAAAATTTACGACAAGGACGGTAAAAGGATCGTATGATAAAAGCTCTGTACTTACCTAAAACACTTTTCTTTTTTTGTTTACTGTTATCCGTTAGCGCTGTTTTTGCGCAACAGGATGAACACTGCGGAACCGACCGTGTTCTGCAACAGGTTATACAAAAGGATCCATCCGCAGCAATTCAGATCCGGCAAAACCGGGATGCGGTTCGTAGGTATATAGACCTGAATGTTAGCAGAGATAATTCGGACACTCCTATTACCATACCGGTAGTAGTGCATGTAATTCACAGCGGGCAAAAAATTGATTCCGGAGCAAACATTTCCGATGCTCAAATACACTCGCAGATAGATGTATTGAATAGATGCTTTAATAAGCAGGATAAGGATACGGTATTTGGACATACGGATTTTAGATCGCGGATAGCTAATGTGCAGTTTAAATTTTGCCTTGCTATGTTTAACCCCTTAGGCGATGCTACTACGGGAATAACCCGCGATAGCTTTCCACCGATGAGCCAATCAGGGTTCGATAATACTGTGAAGCCCGCGACCCAATGGGACCCAACGAAGTACCTGAATATATGGACAGACAGCGTACCGGGAAATGTGTTGGGTTATACCTCGCCCATGCTAACACCGGTTAATTGGGACGGAGTTGTGATCGATTACCGGTATTTCGGTTCAAAACCTGCTAACCATTTCGATAGTATCTACAATTCTAAACCACCTGTAAAGAATGTATTTAATTTAGGAAAAACAGCTGTACACGAGGTGGGTCACTGGCTGGGCTTGTATCATACTTTCGGACAGGATAGTTCTGACGGCTCGCATATTGATGGTTGCTTCGGGCTTACACAACAAGACTGCGATACTGCAGGCGATGGCATGTGCGATACACCTCCACAGACAGGCCCCTATTCTGGTACTCCTTCTTTAACTGCTAACTCGTGTCATGAAACACCGACGGATGAAAAGGATATGTGGGAGGACTACATGGACTATGCCGACGACAACCAGCTTTCGATGTTTACTCCTGACCAGGCTGCTGAAATGAGGGCGGTATTAAACACAGTGCGCCAAAGTATTCAGTTGAGTACGGCAGCAGGAAGTTGTAAGCTTGTTGTGGGATTGGATGAGATAGCGAATAATTTGCAGGCTAACTTGTTTCCAAATCCAACTAATGGAATGGTTACCCTGCAATATTTACAGAATAACAGTCAGCCGTTGTTATTAGAGGTAATGGATATTACCGGAAAGGTGCTATTATTTAAAAACCTGCCTGTAACAACCCGCAATAGCTATTCTTTAGACATGGCCGGGCAACCAAACGGGCTATATTTTGTACGCCTGCAAAGCGGATTTTCCGAAAAAACCTTAAAATTATCGCTGGTGCAGTAAACTTCGGCGCTATAATTCAATCACACTGGTTAGTGGCATTGTTATTGGCTTAAAAAAAATAAACCACCGTATGAAAAAACTGATGTTTTTAGTGCTTGTTATTAGCTCGCTGGCTTCGTGCAAGAACCTGGTACCGTACACCGATGCCATGAAAAAGAACCATAACTGGACCACCGACCAGGTAAAGAAGATACAATTTTATGTGTCGCACGATATTGTACTGCACCGTGAATTGGTGGGAGGTAGCACGGAAATAGTGCAAGGAAAAATAACGGTTATAGATGGTAAGAAAGTGGATGAGATACTGATACGCGCCGGTACACCGGGTGTGCTTACCGATATGCCCAAGGAAGATAAAATGATAGTAAGCTTTGAAGTGGGCGACGACCATTCGCTAAGCTTTGGCGTGAATCCCTCGGTAGGAGATAAGTATGTATTGCTGGCATCGGAGTGGAGAAATGGTTTAGGAAAAGTGCATTACGCAGGCGGAGAATACTATACTGATCCGGATAGCAAATATTCAGTGCTGTTGGTTGACCTGCGAAAGATCGATAAGATGGATATTAAGCAGCACGTAGCTAAAGGCAGAAAAGTAAATTAATTACCACTTAATAACCGCGCTGCCCCACATAAACCCGCTGCCGAAAGCAGCAAGTACAACCAGGTCACCGTCCTTTATACGTCCTTCTTCCCAGGCTTCGCATAAGGCAATAGGCACCGAAGCGGCCGTAGTGTTACCATATTTATGGATGTTGGATACTACCCTATCATCGGGTAGTTTTAATTCCTTTTGAATAGCGGCTGTTATGCGCGCGTTAGCCTGGTGAGGTACCAATAGGTTAATATCGGTTTCTTTCAGGTTGCACTCGGTTAATACTTCGCGTATTACTTCGGGAAAATATTTCAGCGCATTTACGAATACAGTTTTGCCGTTCATGTACGGAAGCAATTCGCCTTTCTCTATCATATCGGCACTCAGGCGGACTTTTTTGCGGCTACCGGGATTGGGTGAAAAAAGTTCTTCGGCAAATTTTCCGTCGCTATGCAATTTGGTAGCTAATATGCCTCTGCCCGGTTCGTTGGTAGCTTCCAGTACGGCGGCACCGGCACCATCGCCGAATATTACCGACATACTGCGGCCGCGGTCGCTTAATTCAAAAATGTTGGATTGTATTTCGGCGCCCACAACCAGTATGGTTTTATACATACCGGTTTTAATGAACTGGTCGGCTATGGATAAGCCGTATAGGAAGCCAGCACACTGTCCGCGTACATCCAGCGCACCTACATTGCGAAAAGGTAGCGAACGTTGTAAAAGTACACCTGAACCGGGAAAGAAATAATCGGAACTTAAGGTAGCGAAAATGATAAAGTCTACATCTTCCGGTTTTTTACCGGCTCTTTCCAAAGCTATCTCCGAAGCCCAGGTGGCCATTTGCGAAAGTGATTCTTCACCTTCTTTATAAAATCTTCTTTCTTTAATACCGGTTCGCTCGGTTATCCATTCGTCGCTGGTGTCCATCACCTTGGCGAGGTCGTTGTTGGTTACTACTTGCTTGGGAACGTATTTTCCAACACCGGTTATTCTGCTTGAAGGCATATTTATGAGAATTATTTTTGCGTTAAATGACCTTGAGGGTCTTTCAGGAATTCCGTTTTACATTCCGTTGAACAAAAGCCGTAAAGCTTTCCATCGTACATGGTTGTATCGGCAATGCTTCCTTCCTCCAATGGCATACCACAATACAGGTCTTTGGGAGAAGCAAATTCCGCCAATTTTATAGAAATGGTTTTTTGATCCGCAACTTTAGTGTCGGCAGGCTTTTCGGTAGTACCGGGTTTCTGATTACAGCCGGTAACCAGCAGTAGCATAATTATAACAGACAAATACAGTTTCATTATCATGGTTATTTTCAGGGGGTGAAATTACATATTATCTCAAAACAGGGGCATCTTCATTTCCCCGGCAATAATTTAAATGGCACTAAAAACAAGACATTTAACATAGTTGCAAAGCCAAATTTAATAGGTTCGGGCAATACCGCTTATTACCAATATAATTAGTGGTATAGGAATATCGCCATCCAGGTTCCATTGTCTTTCGGTATGCACGTTCGACCACGGCTCAATAACCCCGTCTTCAATTTTATATTGGTTCGCCCAATCGGTATCCCAAATAGGTTTCATTATGCGGCCATCCCAACTCCATTCCTGGGCGCGGTTAGTGCGCCAAACGGGTTTAAAATTCTCTCCATCCCAACTATATTCTTCGTTGGTGTTAATACCATAGAAGGGTTTAATGGTTTGCCCGTCGAAGGTCCACATCAATCGCTGGTCGGTATTCCAGCGCGGCCGCAATACTTTTCCATCCCACATCCATTCATTGGCAGTGGTGTTACCCCAGGCAGGTTTAAGTGTGGCGAAAGCTTTGTTTTCGAAAGGCGGTTTACCCTGCAAAACCCCGCTCTTTTTTTCCAGTTCGAAACGTATGATAAGTGTGTAGGCAACTATGATGGCCGTTGCTGAAGGAAGAGAATCTGAGGGGTAATAGGCGAGCAGCGAATCGTTAACGGAGGCATAAAACGCCAGCCACTTTTTTAGTTTTTCTATGCGCAGTAATTCGGTTTTATCACGCAGGTCTTCCGACTCGGTTCTGCCGGTATAAAATTTATTATCACGGAACGAATAAACAGGTTTGCGGCTTTGGTCTTCATATATCAACTGCAACTTAGTAGCTGCAGGGTCCATGGAAGTGGTGAGCAGGAAAATATTTTTCTTATCATCGGAGCCACCGGTAAAAAAGATATTTCCCTTTTGAAAATAAAGTAATTGCTTTCCATCGGGCGAGTATATCTCGTTGTTGCGTACATAAAAAAGTTTGCTGGTATCCTTTAAAAAAACGTAACCGTTACCTGCACTGAGTGAAAACGATAGCGAAAGAAAAATAAGAAAAGGCGAGAACCGGATCATGTGCAACTAGCAGAAGCTGCCACAAGTTACCCATTTCTTTTGTGGGCTGCAATTCTGTACGGCCGTTCTAGCCAAACAGGTTATACTTTAAAATACACCAAATAGCTCTAACTCCATCGCGCCATGCTATTTTCTTCCCTTCGGCGTATGTTCGGCCATAGTAACTGATACCCACTTCATAAATTCTAACATTTGGGTAGCGGCACATTTTGGCCGTTACCTCCGGCTCGAAGCCAAAGCGCCTTTCTTTCAGGTGAAGTGATTTTATGATCTCCGCACGGAAAAGCTTATAGCAGGTTTCCATGTCGGATAAATTGAGGTTAGTAAATACGTTAGAAAGAAAAGTAAGAAGATTATTGCCAATGGTGTGCGAAAAGAAAAGAATACGGTGAGGCCGTCCACCTGCAAACCGCGAACCATACACCACATCAGCAAAGCCGTCCAGAACTGGTTTAAGTAACAGGTTGTATTCATTAGGGTCATACTCCAGGTCAGCATCCTGTATCACAATATAATCACCGGTTGCTTCTTTTATTCCACGATGCAGCGCAGCGCCTTTGCCCATGTTAACCGGCTGCTCGTAATACTGGATATTGAGCGAGGTATTGTTGCGGCGATAAGCCTCCACTATTTCAGTGGTGTTATCTTTGGAAAAATCATTAACAATGATCACTTCTTTCTCTATTCCTCCAATTAATACCACATCGCGCACCTTATTTAAAATAAGGTGTATTGTTTTTGCCTCGTTGTATGCGGGAATTATGATAGAGAGTTTTGCTGCCATTGTTTTTTGAACATTTTGTAAACCGGTTGTTTTAAATTATGATACTGCTTTAGTATCAGCCCCGAAAATATTTAAAATCGGTTCCTTGCAAACTAAACCTAAAAAAACAACTAATAAAGGGGAGAATTGCGCCGCAAGCCTCGGGCTTGCTGTCCAGGCATAAGTAAGAATATCAGATAGCGACCATGGTAGTATACCAAAGAAACTATATAATGCACAAAGAAAGATCATAACTAACAAGAACTGAACCTCTGGCAGGTAGTACTTTTTATACTGGATAGCGAATGCAAAAATGATCCCTAAAACTATGCCCGTTTGGAAAAAGGAAGCATTAAGCATGTAAACATGAACCTTTACTAATTTGTATATTTTATGCAAGGAGACAGGTTCAGATGAAAAAGCATCATAACCATGAAAATAGCCTTTAACAGTCATGTATTCTTTCCATAGATAAGGCAATAAGGCCAGGGAGGCAAAACCGATAAATATTAGCCAGGGTTTTGCATCTTTAATTTTAGAGAAGGAGAAAGTAAAAAAGAGAAGTAAAGACCCGAGAATTCCCGCAAAAATAAATCCTTCGTGTTTGGTAAGTACCATGCCCATTGCAAAGAAGAAAGATAAAGCGAGATGACTATTTTCTCTACTCGTAATATATAAGAGGGCATTAATAGTAGCGGCGGTTAAAAATACCATTAGCAGCTGATCGCCGGTTGGGGTAAGTGTTATGTACGCGAAATAATAAAACAACACGTATAAAAACACAGCAAAAAGTGCAACAATTTTTTGTTTTGTAAGCGCTAAAGTGCCCGCATATATCTGACCAAGCAAACACAGGTATATCAGGTTGACCCCCCACATAGCAAATTCATCGGCAACGCCGTTAAGTACTGCATAATTTGTGGCAACCGATAAGGGCAAAAGAATAGGATGACCGTTATGCAATACCCCGGGGAAAGCAAACGCTTGCTGATGAAAGATCATTTTTGATTTGATCATCCAAAACGACAGTGCATCGCCGATGTCAACCGGCCGCATAAAATTAAGGCACATTACTGCAAAAGCAAAAAGAACGGTTGCACCCAACAATACTTTATAAGCCTTATAGGTCGACTCATTTTCGTTTTTAGTTGGTTCGGGTACCCGAAAGATCTTTTTAAGATTGAAGCGGTTAATACCCAGGGTAAGCAAGCATAAAGCACAACAGCTAATTAAAACCATCGGTTGGTTAAAACTTAGGCCGGCAATAATTTCCAATCCTAAAATTATATTGGTTAATAATAAGCCAGCAACATAGCCGGTGAACAGTAAATGGAAACGGCCCGAAGGGGCGAATTTTAAAAAACTAATAAACGCGCATCCGATAAGAATATAAATAGCCGTAATAAAAATGAAGGATAGTATTTTTAGATATGCAGGCGACGGGATGGAGATATTTTTTGAGAAGCCTGAATTGCCAATATCAATGATCCGCCGGTCTGTCCCTAATGTTCGGAAAGAATAATCTTTATATAAAGTGCGGTTGTAATCGATCAGATATGCGTTCTTATTATTGCTTGCATATGATGAGTCATAATATCTAACAATAAGCGGATAAAGCTGGTATCGCGTTGCTGGAAATGAAAAAATACTATCGTCAATTAATAAAATAGTAGAACCGGCCGGTACCAGGCTTTTTACTTCGCCAATATCGAAACCTGTATTGAAGTTTCGAATTTTTGAATAATCACAACTATTATTTCGAAATACCTGTGAGTGCCAATAAAGCGAGTCGCTTATTGACGGAAATTTGGAGCAAAAAAATACACCGATGAAAACGAATGCTAAAATTATGCATTTAACGACAAGCCTTCGGGTAAACTCCATTATCTTAATTTGAACGATTTGCTATTCAGTTTTTTTACCTACACTAATTGCACTTAGCCCTATTTGATTAAGGGTTAGCTTATCTACAATTTTAAAAATAGGTACTAGAGAATTATACAGGTTCATCTGCCCCTTTGGAATGGTTTTATTCATTTTACCTGAAATGAACCAGCCCGGTATTCCGGCCATGTTGAAATATTGCTGATGGACCAGGGTAAATCCGTTGTCCACTACCAATTTTGATAGCGTGGGTTTAGTATATCTTCTAAAATGCTCCAACTCCTTGTCGAAGGTATTATAGAGCGCCTGGTAAGCCGGCGCCAGGATAATGATATTGCCGTTTGTCTTTAAAAGCTTTCTGCAATTTTGAAGAAACAAGCTGTCATCCTTTATATGCTCAATAACATTAAGGGCAAATAAAGTATCAAAAGAGTTAAAGAAACGGGCGTATTTCATATCAAAGTCCGGGGCCACCATATCCATATTGGTTACATCTACCAGGTTAGGGTAGTTGGGCTTCAACTCCAAAAGCTTCTTGCAATAATTGTCGCGAATGTCGCTCAGGGTTATGCGGTAGCCATTCTCTAAAAAGAAGCGGGAAATATTACCGATGCCACTACCTATTTCAATAACCTCGCCGCTACAAAAAGGTTGTATGGTATCATACATCCACCTGTTAAAATTATGGGCTCCTGAAATTGCATCCAATGTTTCTAAACCCTGAACATCGATTTCCTTGTATTCAAAATCACTCATCTGTTGTATAAATTAAAAACACCCTCGTAACCTCCCAAAAATAGGAAAGTATTTGAGATTCCCGCCAATTTTCAGCTATGAGGTTAGTAAGTGGCTGAATCAAAATAATAGCAAGTGCTATATGATTTTTAGTTCAATAAGCAGGTCGTTCAGCTTATCTCTTTCTTTTAACTGGTATGCCTGCCAACCCAGTGCTTTGGCCGGAATAATATTTTCTTCTTTATCATCCACAAAAAAAGTTTCTGAGGGAATAAGAGATTCCTTTTCCATAATGTATTCGTATATCTCTTTATCGGGTTTGCGGTATCCTATTTCGTTTGAGTAATAGGCCGCATTAAAAAAGGCGGCAAAATCCTTCTCACCGAATTTTTTGTTTACCGCACCGTTAAAAGCTTTTATATGCAGTTCGTTAGTGTTGCTAAGCGCAAAAGTTCGGTATCGCTTTTTTAATTCGCGGAGGAGCATAAATTTATCGGTAGGGTATGCTATTAGAATAGAATCCCATGCCTGGTCGATTTCCATATCAGAAACACCATGTTTTAAGTACTTTCTTAAAGCCTCCCTGAATTCGGTTGAGCTTAACTGGCCCTTGTCCATGAGGTCGAAAACCGGGTATTGATGGGAATACGAAACCAACTGGCCAAAATCCTCCCGGGCCAGCTTTTGAAATTCAGCCACCATCACGTCGTAATCGATGTCAACCAATACATTTCCGATATCAAATACCAGGTTTTTAATTTTCGTCATAGGTTTCAAAAATAGGATTGAATAGTTATTTTCGTGCCTCAATTTTTAACAGGTCCTATAGCTCAGCTGGTTAGAGCACCTGACTCATAATCAGGGGGTCCCTGGTTCAAGCCCAGGTGGGACCACAAACGAAATAAGGCGATTCCGATTAATTTTGGAGTCGCCTTATTCATCTTGGCTCCGTAGTTTAATGGATAAAACGAAGGTTTCCGGAACCTTTGATAGCAGTTCGATTCTGCTCGGGGCTACTAAAATCAAATTTCCGCCTTAAAATTTCGCCAACTTCTTTAAAGTGATACGGGTTCCGTGATAAATGCGCAGCGCATTTATACACCCACGCAATTTCCAGGTTCTTCAGTGTATTTCGCTTTGTATTCTGCATTCCATATTATATTGCCTTGCTTGTTGTACGGTGTAATAAATGCCCGTGCAAACCATTTAATTCAATCATTAGGGGTTATATAGGTGCTAAATAGCTGCACTTGACCGCTTTGGCCGCATTTTTGTTCTAAAAAATTATAACTTGAGCGTGATATGGGAGATACTTTAAATCAAAGTCTGGAAGGACTAAACGTGTTTGTCCCGGGGGCAAACCAAACTGCAAAGGCTAATGCAGAAATAAGCAAGAACTATTACACAGTAGCTACCGATTTTTATTTGCAGGGGTGGGGAAGAATGTTCCATTTCGGAACTCGAAAAAAAGGGCAGTCGCTGGAAGAATCGCTTATATACAACGAGGTTTATCTTGGCGAAAAGCTTCAATTGAAAGAAGAAGAGCAATGCCTGGATGTAGGTTGCGGGGTAGCGGGGCCTATGGTACATCTGGCGGAACGTTTTAAAGCAAATTTTACCGGCATCAATAATGTGTCGTACCAGATAAACAAAGCAAAACAATATGTACGCGAGGCCGGCCTTGACCAGCATTGTACTTTTATTGAGTGCGATTGGATGAATATTCCTTTGCCTTCGGAAAGTTTCGACAAAGCGTATGAAATTGAAGCTACCTGCCACGCAGCCGAAAGGCGCCCCGAGGTTTTTTCGGAAATTAACCGGTTGCTGAAACCCGGTGGGCTATTCGGCGGTTACGAGTGGGTAATGACCGATAAGTTTGACCCGGCTAATGCGGAGCATTTGGATATTAAAAGGAAAATTGAACTGGGCGATGGAATATCAAATCTAAACATGGCGGAAGATGTTCGCCGCGCACTTGAAATATCGGGCTTTGAAGTGCTGGAATTTTACGACATGGCAAAAGAGTGTGATAAGGAAACCCCCTGGTATCTACCATTTACTGGTTTTGGCTTTCGCCAAATAGTAACTACACCGGTGGGCCGGTTCATAGTGCGTAATATGCTTCGATTTTTGGAGTTCGTCCGCCTGGCGCCCAAAGGTTCTACTGAGGTTCAAAAAATGCTTGAGTTAGGGGCCGAAGGATTAGCACGGGGTGGTAAAAAGGAAATTTTTACTCCCATATTTTTCTTCTTAGCCAGGAAAGTCTAAGTTCTAAGATCAAATATTCTTATCGCGGTAAAATTATATGGTGTTGCATGGCTAATGCTTTGTACTATATATATCTTATACATCTATATACTTCTCCAAACTGTTTCCATATAGTTGCTGGTTGTATTTAAACCCACCATGTTTGTTCAATACCCTTGCTTTACAACCTTAACTTTGTTCGAATAGACTTATGTGGCAACATATTTCCTACCAAATGTTGCAACATCTGATGGAGAACTAAGTATAAACATACACAAGCTATTGGGGTTACTTACTTTATTTTTTTCCACCCATTGGAATCGAATAACCTGGTAATCACCTCCAAATTTTAGTAGTAGAAAAATTATTGTCCTTGAAACACTTAGGAAGTAGTGTGCAAACCGCTATTGCCTTGTGTTGTAACAAGTATGAAACTGAAAATGAAAACGAAGTTATTCATTAGGAAGAAAATGTTCAGTGAGAGGAAAATGTATTTTACCTTACCATTGGCACCTGTATTGATCGGTTTGTTGTTATTAAGCAGCATCTATTCGTATGCTGCTACTAAAACTTCAGCTGCTACCGGTAACTGGAATGCCGCTGCTACCTGGACCCCGGCAGGAGTACCTACAAGTACCGATGACGTGATAATACATGGAGGGCACACAATTACCATTGATAGTATTTTCACTTGTCACAATTTAGACCTCGGCGATGCTCTAAGCGCTACTACCACTACTCTTACTATAACCGTTGCCGGAAACAGCTTAAATATTACCGGCGACTTGCGTATTAATCCGGTTAACTATGCCAAAACTTTTTACCTGGATGCCGGTCCGGGTTCCATAAGCGTTTCGGGTACATTCAGTACCTGGGGAACAGCGGGTACTAACTCTATAAAAGTAGGAGTTGCCGGAGTTTTAACCTTTACCCCTGCCATTACAATTTCCAGTACAGCACAGAACATCACCTTTTCGGCAGCCGGAACCGTCAACTTCAATTCTTCTTTTACCGATAACTACAATAAGTTAGTTACTTATGCTTCGTGCATAGTTAATTTCAATAGTTCATATACCGTAAATACCACCGCTGCAAGTTGGGCATCGAAGGGAACGGCGTATTTTTCAAATACCGGTTCAATTACAGCTAACTCGAATCTTACTTTGTATAATGTTCAGTTCAACTCCTCAGCTGCCACCACTTTAGCTAATGCAGCAGGTACTGTTATTATAGGGGGAACAGTAACGCTGTCATCCGGTTCATACTTTACATGTAGTAAAGATATAGAGGTGGATGGAGCTACCTGGACAAATAATGGCGGTACTTTAAGCGCTACCGGAACTACTATCACAATAAATGGTTCAACTGTAAGTATCGGCGGAACATCACCCACTGCTTTTGCTACACTTCAAATAGGTCAGGCCTCCAGTGCAGCTACCAAGGCAGTTACAATGAATAACAATAGTACATGCACTGCGCTTATTTTCAGCAGCGCGGGCAGAGCAAGAACTTTAACTGTTGCATCCGGGGTTACTTTTAATATAAATGGGGATGTTACAATTAACCAGAACACCGCCAATTACACCAATACTTTAGCGACAGGAGCTGGTATTTGTAATGTTAGCGGCAACCTTATTTTCTCAGGAACAGATAATACCACCACGCGGGTAGGAAAGGTTTCGGTAACCAGTGGAGCATTTACATTGGCCGGCAGTGTAACGTGGATGAACGATACGGTGGCGGCCACGGAAGTAATAACCGTAAGCACTGGTAGTATAACATTCGGAACGTCGTTGTCAATGCCAAGTGGTAGTGGTACGGTGTCGGTAACCAGTACAGGTACTATTAATTTTAATGGTACCACAGCCCCCTCGCTCGCTTTTGGCGGCGTAGTTACCAGTCCCGTATTTACAACCGGTACCGGTAGTACGGTAAAATTTGCAAAGGGATTTACCAATAACACCAATGCAATTGTATTCGGCTCTACCAGTACAGCCATATTTACAGGCAACGGTGCTATTACACCGAATGCCAATATTACATTCGGAAAGGTGCAAATAAATGCATTAGATACCTTGAATGCCGGAGCGGGCGTTGTAAAAGTGGCGGGAGCGTTTACCTTGTCATCCGGGGCAACATTTACAACTAATCAAAATATTGAATTAGACGGAAACTGGGTAAACAACGGTGGCACGCTTAATGCTACTGGCGACACGGTTATACTAAACGGAACAGCGCAGGCCATTAGCGGAACATCGCCTACGGCCTTCAGCACTTTGCAGGTTGGAAACAGCACAGCGGTGACAGTGGTGTGTACTATGAATAATAGTAATTCATGCAACACTCTTCTTTTCTGGTCTTACACCAAACCACGGACCTTTACCTTAGGTACTGGTTATACTTTAACTATTTCCGGTGACCTGACAATCAATCAAAATACGGCGGCTTACACCAGCGCTTTAAATGTGAATGGTGGAACTTGTACAGTGGGAGGCAACCTTGTTTTTAACGGAACTACAAACACTACTACTTATGTGGGCAAAGTGGCCGTAACAACCGGCTCGTTCAGCCTTAGCGGCAACGTTACGTGGATGAGCAATACAGCTGTTGCAACGGAAGTAATATCGGTTACAACAGGAACATTGACCTTTGCTAACTCGTTAACCATGAGTACCGGTAGCGGTACTTTAACGGTATCGGGCGCGGCAACTGTTAACTTTAATGGTACCAGTGCGCCTTCATTCAATTTTGGTGGAACGGCTACCAGCCCGTCGTTTACAACGGCAGCGAATTGCACCCTAAATTTTAAAGCAGGCTTTACCAATAACTCCGTGGCCCTTACATTAACCTACCCAAGTACGGCCGTATTTACCGGCACCGGTACTATTACTCCAAACGCCGCCATTACTTTTGCCAGCGTACAGATAAGTTCAGGCGCTACAGTAACAGCCGGAGGAAATATGTCGGTTAAAGGGAACTGGACCAATAACGGCGGCACGTTTACTCCTTCTACTTATATTGTTACACTTAATGCGGCCAGCCCCAATACCCAAACTATTACAAAATCGGGGGGTGAAACCTTTTATAAATTAACGATTTCCACTACGGGTACTACTATTGTACTGGGTAACGATGTAACTATAACGAATACTCTTACCATGAGTGCGCCCAATATCAATTTGAATGGCTATACACTTACGCTGGGCAGCGGCGCAGGGGCAACACTTACGCGCACTGCTGGTATTGCCTATGGAGGCACCTGGCGAAGATGGTTCCCGGCTTCGGCAATTACCAGCGCTTCGGGCTCTTTCTATGGGCTATTCCCTATAGGAACTTCTACCGATTACCGACCGGTGGCTATTAACACTACTGTTGCCCCAACCGGTGCAGGTTATGTATCTGCTTCACATACCGATGCCACCTCGGTAACACTGGTAACTTATACCGATAATGAAGCTGCTTCGATCCAGGATATAGCGGATATGAAAAGTGTTCTTTCTACCTCGTCGCTCACCGGCGGCACCTATAGTATTGATGTCGCCTTTACCGGCTTTACTAGTGCCGGCGCAACCACCGACCTGAAACTGGAAACATATACGAGTAATACCATGGGTTCGGTAGGTACATCGGCGACAACTACCGGTACGGTAGTTAACCCTACCGTAAAACGTACCGGTTTAACTTTAGCCCAGTTATCGAACACCTTTGTGGTAGCAAGTAAAAATAAGACCAATACGCCTCTTCGAGCATTTTATTATTCGCGCAAAACCGGCAACTGGAACGATGCGACAGTAGGTAACGGAACCTGGTCGTACACCGCAGGCGGATCGGGTGCCAGTTGCGATTGTACTCCCTCCGGAACCGGATATGTAATAATCAGCACAGGACAAACCGTAACTATAAATACCAATGCCGCTGCCGATTACCTCGATATTAATTCAGGTGCCACGCTGGTAGATAACGGGACTAATTCTTTAACTGTTAACAGGGATATGACGTTGAACGGCACAGGCACATTTACCAATACCAGTACCTGGACCGTAACCAGCAACATGAATTTTTCGGCATCTTCTTCACCTACCGGCTCAGGAACATTTACCAGCAACGGAACTTTCAGCCTGCCATATGGAGGAAGCTATTCGCAAACTTCAGGTACACTTAATATTGCAGCAAATGCAGCTATATTAGGAACATTATCAATAGGCACGGCAACACTTAATTTTAACGGAAGTGGCAACCTATCCGGAACTACCGGATCTATTCTTAGTACCGGGTTGCCTACTATTAATATGAGCAACAGCAAAACTATTTTAGCAGGCGCTAACCTGGTGATAGGCTCGAATAGTGCACCAGTAACGTTCGCTATTACGGGTAATACTACTATGACCAACTACGGAACGATTAAAATTTATGGAGACCTTACTGGTACCGTGTCAGGTTCTACGTGGACCAATTTAGCAAACGCTTCATTGGAAGTAACCGGTAACCTTTTAGCAACTGGTACCTTAAATGCTTCAGCCAGTCCGAATACAGTAAAGTATAGCGGAAGTGGTTCGCAAACTATTAAAGCACCCGCTTCGTCGTATTACGACCTGGTAATAGCCAATTCGGGTACTAAATCTTTTGCAAGCAACATAACTGCGGATGATGCTATAACCGTTAGCGGCAGTGCAGTGCTGGATATGAGTACTTATACCTTAAGTGGTAATGCCGACCTTAATATGAGCAGTACCGGCGAATTAAAGCTGCAAAGAAGTATCAGTGGTACTTACCCTGGTATAAATGGCGATTTCAGCCTTACCGGTGGAACGGTTACCATTAACCAAACAGCGGGAACCTGTACGTTACAGAACGGGGCCTATTATAATGTGAAATTTACGGGCAGTCGTCCCTATGATCTTTCGAACGTTTCCACTATTGCCAATAATTTCGATGTACAGGGATCTTCAACTCTTATTAATAACATTCCATTAACCATTGGAGGAACATTTACTTATTCCAGCTCGGGAAGTTCAACTCTGAATGATGATATCAGCGCCGGGGGATTTACACTTTCATCCGGCACGGTGGACGATGGCGGAAATACTGTTACTATTTCGGGTGCAGGAGGGTGGAATCATAATGGCGGTACATTTACTACCACGGGCTTAACCGCTTTTACCGGTTCGGTATCACAACAAATTGCAGGTAGCCTGCCTACTACTTTTAATACTTTACAAATGAATGGCTCTGGCGGAGTTACATTGAATGTAAGCCCGGCTTCAGCTACCATTATCAACTCGGCTTTGATACTTACTAATGGTAAGATATATACCACCGCTACCAATATTCTTCGTATCGTGGATGGCGCTAACTCCAGCAGTGGTTCGTCTTCCAGTTTTGTTTCGGGGCCGATGGTGAAAGTAGGTAATGATGATTTCATTTTCCCCGTGGGCAAGGGCGCGAACTGGAGGAGAGTAGGAGTATCGGGACTTAGCGATGCCACCAGCGAGGTTACGGCCGAATATTTTGCTAGCAGATATACCGATACCTTACCTGTTATTGGCCGCATACACAAAGTTAGCCCGAAGGAATATTGGATGGTGGACCGCGCTGTTTCTACCGATTCGCTGAAGTTGCGTTTATTTTGGGAGGGAGCCTATTACAGCACTTTATGGGACTGCCAACGGATAACCGTAGCGCATTGGACTAATAGTGCCTGGAGGGAAGAGGCGGCTTCGCCAGTTAGCGGATCTTCATGTACTAACTGGAATAGCACCGGCAGTTTGCAAACTACAGGTTACATCAGTTCGTTTAGTCCATTTACCTTCGGAGGCAACAGTAACGATGCCCTGCCGGTAAAACTGGTATCGTTTGATGCTACCCCAGAAATTACCAGTGTGCGGACAAACTGGACAACGGAATTGGAGTTCAATAACAATTATTTTACAGTGGAACGCAGTACCGACGCACGTGAGTTTACCGAAATAGGCCGGGTGAACGGTGCAGGTAATAGTACCGAGCAAAAAAATTATGAATGGACAGATGAAAACCCACTACCGGGTGTAACGTATTACAGGTTAAAACAAACCGATTTTAACGGCGAATACAGCTATTCGGATGTGGTGCCAGTGAGATTTAATCCGACAGGAACATTTAAAGTATACCCAAACCCCGCACATAACAATGTATATATATCGTTGTTGAATTCGAATGAGTCGGGTAAATTATATTGCGCCATTTACAACATGGAAGGAAGGGAAGTATTAACACGCCAACTTGAAACAGAAATGGCCGGTGTAACACAAATCCATTCTATTTCAATTGAAAATATTCTGCCACCGGGTATGTACTTTGTATCGGTTACCGATAACAACGGCAATAATTACCGCGAAAAACTGGTGGTGAAATAAGTATTACAAACCGCTTAACTTTTCTTTAGCGTTCAGGGCAAACTTCTTATTCTCGTCGCTTCCTTTTTCGCTTTGTTCTGAGGCAAGTTTATACTCTTTTGTCGCTTCGTCTTTCTTTCCGATTTTTTCCAGGCTCATACCCATCCAATAATGGCTGCGGGCGGTAACCGGATCGGTGGTAAGTCCCGGCCCTAAGGTCATTGGGTAATCGATGGAAGTTTTAAACTCCTTGTAAGCGGCATCGTACTTTCCCTTGTTGAAGAGTTGTTCGCCCTTACCTATATGCGCTTCGGTATAATAAGTATATAAGGAACCCCTGCCCTCCCAGTTATTATAGGAGTGGGCACCGAGTAAGGCAATGGTTTTGTCGTACTCGCCCATTAAATTGTAGGTGCGCACCAGTAGCGAAATAATATCGGCGCGGGTGCAGTTTTTCTTAAATACCTGTTCTTCCAAAAGCTCTTTTGCTTTCTGGTATTGTTGGGTGTTCTCGATGTAAATAGTGGCAAGGTCGCGGAATAAAGGAATGTCGTCGGGCTTGCATTTCAGCGCCTTTTCATAATGCCCAATGGCCTGCCAGTAATTTTTGTCAACCTTCCATGCTACCAAACCCAGGTTGCGATGTAACACACTATACGAATCGTTGATGGTTAGAGCTTCCTTCCATAATTTAACGGCGCTGTCCTTCTGACTGTGTTCAAATAAAAAATTGCCAAGGTAGTAACGGGCTTTCCAGTCCTTCGGTTCGCGGTCGCATACTTTGCGTAAAATACTTGCTGCCACCAGGCTATTCGGGAAAATGTAATCCGGGGTAATGGCTGCTGCCGCTGTAAGTGCAGTTTCATCATTCATTAAAATGCCAACGTAATAAAGTGGCAAAGGTGAAAGTTCGTTCTTTTTTACGGTTACATAATATTGCTTGAACACATCCATCGCTTCCTGTTTCAAACCGGCTGAAAGAAAAAAGTCAGCCAGGTCAAGCACCTCCTCGGTATGCCCGTTCATTCTATCATTAAACCCTTTATCTGGTTTTGCCAGTTTACTTAAAATATATGCGCTGGGCATATCCAAGGGGTCCAGTTGCTGAATTTGATATAATTCCTGCAAGGCCTTATCAGGCTCTCCGTTTTTCCATAGGGCATAAGCCAGTAAATTACTACTGGTAAGGTCGGCGGTATTATAACTCAAGGCCTCCAGCAAAACAGTCGCCGCTTCGGCAAATTTTCCTTCGCGTATTAATATATTTCCTGCAAGGCTATAACCGGCTGCTGCCGATTCAACACACCGCGCAGCGTGGTAGGCCATTTCAAGCGCATCAGCTTCTAACCCGGTTTCCATATCGGCTTTAGCAAGGTAATACATGGCCCAGCCATCATCCGGGTTTAGCTTCGTGCATTTGGCTAACAATTTTTTAGCAGCTTCGTAATTACCGGCACCTACTTCTAATTCAGCCAACGCTGTCATAGCAGGGGTAAAGTTCTCATCTTTTTGAAGTGCTTTCTCAAACCATTCTTTCGCCACCGGTTCGCCACCTTCTTTAGAGCATTGTATGCCTCGCAACCAACAACCCGAAGCGGTGTTATCGGCTGGTAACTCACGTGGTTTTTCAGGAGCTGTTCTTAAAGGTATTGGGAGAGGATATTTAAAGTCTGCTAATTGCAAGGCACCGGAACGGATAGTAATGTGAAAAGTATCCTGTAAATTTTTAGGAGTAAATATTAAACGGCTTGCTTTATCGGGCGATAACTGCACTTTTTGTTCGCCGGCTCCTTCAATACTACAGGTAGCATTAAAGTTACCGGTACTGTTCAATAAAAGCGTAGCTGTTTTTGCTTTCTCATCTTTTAAAATATTTACGGTTACATCTTTATTAGAATATGCTACGCCCTTGGTGCCGCGTACCGGGTACCACCATTCCTGCCACTCAACTGTTTGATGGGGGTATAGCATTCCATAATCGGCCTGGGTAGGTAGCGGACCGGTTTGTATTTCGTTATAAGTACTGCCATCATCCGTTAAGCATTGCTGGAAACGCGCGCCCCAGGTTCCCTTGCCCCACGTCCACGATTTTTTCCCTTCCAGTTCATTGTGGTTAGCGTAGGCCATCAATCCGCGGTCGAGTGCATGGTCGTATGAGCCGTAAAAATCCTGGTCGCACCGGTACGAAAAGGTGCTGCTGGGCTGCTCGTAATTTTTCATCCACGATTGGTCTTTGCCATCTTTCATCGGCCAGGTATAAAAAGTTTTACCCCAATGGTCTTGCCCGAGTGTCATTGGGTATATAAGCTGTAGAGAATCGGTATTTTCTACGGCAACGCAATTCCAGAAATAGTAGAGGTGCTTGTTTTCAGTAGGATTATAAATGCGGATATTCTCTTCCAGGAAAGCTTTGCCCGGGCGGAGCCGGATGGTAGCCGCCCATTGGGTGTGGTACACCTGTTCAACATTGCCTACTACAATAGCCTTGCTTCCGTCGGGGTAATCAACAAACCTTGCCTCTACCGGCGAAAGACAGGTAACGGTATGGCCTTGTGGGCCAGTATTAAATTCGATTCCGCCTGATGTCCACGCACCGCGCAAACCAATAAGCGTTGGTTTTAAAACCTTATTCTCGTACACAATGCTTTTACCGGTTAGCTTGTCGTACACGGCGTGTACATGTCCGCCCAGGTCGGGTATCACTTCTACCTTTAGATATTCATTTTCCAACACCATGGTTTTGTATACCACATCGGTTTTTGTTTTGGAAAGATTATCCTGCGTAGGGTAAGGGTAAGTAGTAGTGTACGGCGAATACATCGGCTGGCTGGTAGAACGGAAGGAGGGATTAATGTCATCCTTACCACGCCATTGATAAGTAGGAATAGTCTTTTCGCTGTAAGAGGTTTTTACTGCTTCCTGCGCATCCGAGGAAACGAAAAACAGAAATTGAATCAGGAATAGTGTGCCTGTTATATATTGCTTCATGAGATTATTTCTGTTCGATGGTTATTTGTTTTGGAATAGGCCCGGTGATGCTGTTTTGTTCAAAAGCAACCTTTATTTTTTCCTGGGTACCGAAAAATACATCCCAATAATCGGCGGGCGTGGCATACGGCCTAACAGCAATAGTTACCATGCCATTGGCCAGGCTTAAAACGTTGGCGGTTGGGGCCGGGTCTTTCAATATTTTTTCATCGGCAGCAAAAACCTGGTGTATCACCTGCTTTACCTTTTCTATATTGTTATCACCTGCTACAGCCACGGTTATATCCACTCGCAAATTTCCATGGCGCGATAAATTTACGATGGTTCCGTTCGAAACCGCCCCATTAGGAAGGATAGCTGTTTTATTGTCGGCGGTTAAAATAATAGTATTGAATATCTGTATCTCCTGCACAACACCCGATTGGCCGTTACTTTCTATCAGGTCTCCTACTTTAAAAGGCTTAAAAACAAGGATCAAAACTCCGCCCGCAAAATTTGCAAGAGAGCCTTGCAGAGCTAAACCTACCGCCAGACCGGCAGCGCCTAATACCGCCACAAACGAAGTGGTTTGTATGCCCAGCATACCGGCCACGGTAACTAACAACAACACTTTTAAACCTACACCAATAAGACTAGATAAAAACGATTGAAGGGAAGGGTCGTGGCCCTTACGCATCATAGCGGCATTTATAAAACGAGTAAACCAGTTAATGATCCATAAGCCTAATACAAAAACCAGTAACGCCGCTACTATGTTAGGTGCATAGTGCAGGGCCATGCGCATGGCCTGGTCGGAATAGGATTCTATTTTTTCCATGTTAAGAGATTAAGTACTTCAAACATCAGCAATTTTAGGTAGCATTAGAAATAAATTCAGCGATATTATTTCCCGAATTTTTTACCTTGTAGTGCTTTTCATCACTTAACCAGTTACCATGCTTAATAAACACTTCTGTAGTAAAATTACATGCTCGTTGCTGCTCGGTATTTTTATTTGCACTACAGTCTTTGCGCAACCATACGACCCGGCATTACTAAGCAACCTAAAATGGCGTATGATAGGCCCTTTTCGCGGAGGACGAACAGTAGGTGCAACCGGTAGCCGGCAACAACCCAACGTTTTTTACATTGGCGTAAACAATGGCGGCGTTTGGAAAACTACCGACTATGGCCGTACCTGGAAACCCGTTTTTGATGAGCAGCCCACCGGTTCTATCGGTGATGTGGCGGCGGCCCCATCGAATCCGAATGTACTGTATGTTGGGTCTGGTGAAGGGTTACAGCGCCCGGACCTTTCAGTAGGCAATGGAATTTATAAATCTACCGATGCTGGTAAAACATGGGTACACCAGGGATTGGATAGCGTTCAGCAAATAGGTAGGTTATGGATAGACCCCACCAATGAGAACAGGGTTTTTGCCGCAGCATTAGGCCATCCCTATGGGCCGAATAAGGAACGCGGTGTTTATCGCACTACTGACGGAGGTAAAACATGGGAGCAGGTATTTTACATAGATGAAAACACCGGTTGTATACAGGTAGAAATAGACCCGGTAAATCCGCAAATTGTTTATGCCGATATGTGGGCGGGTAGACTAGGCCCCTGGGAGAATGGTGCCTGGCAAGGGCCGAACAGTGGTTTATATAAATCAACCGATGGAGGTACTACATGGAAGAAATTGACTAAAGGCCTGCCAACCGCTGAACAGGGTTTAGGCCGCATTGGGTTTTGTGTGGCCAATGCTAATCACAATCGGTTATATGCAACTGTTGATGCCAGTAAAGAATTAGCAGGTATTTACCGTAGTGATGATGCAGGTGAAAGCTGGACGAAAATGAATGGTGACCCGCGTTTGTGGGGCCGTGGCAGCGATTTTGCCGAAGTAAGAACCGACCCGAAGAATGCCGACATTGTTTATGATGCGAACGTGGTTACATGGAAATCGACCGATGGTGGAAAAACCTGGACCGGTTACCGGGGTGCACCGGGTGGCGATGACAGTCACCGGTTATGGATAAACCCGGATAATCCGGATGTTATTTTATTGGCGGGCGACCAGGGTGCTATTATCACTGTGAACGGAGGGAAAACATTTAGTTCGTGGTATAACCAGCCAACGGCACAGTTTTACCATGTAAGTGCCGATAACGATTTCCCTTATAACGTTTATAGCGGCCAGCAGGAGAGTGGCTCCGTGGGAACATCTTCTCGCGGTAACGATGGTGCTATTACATTCCGTGAGTGGCACCCGGTGGGGGCGGAAGAATACGGTTACGTAGTGGCCGACCCGCTTGATCCGAATATTGTGTACGGAGGTAAGATAAGCCGATACAATAAACGAACCGGTCAAACACAGGACATTTCGCCGGAAGCAGTGAAAAGCGGTCAATACCGTTTTTTGCGTACAGCACCAATACTTTTTTCGCCTCTCGACCCGAAAGTGTTATTCTATGCAGGGAATGTGATTTTTAAAACACGTGACGGAGGAACTACCTGGAAAACCATCAGCCCCGATCTTACGCGAAAGACATGGGATGTACCGGAAAACGTTGGCGTATACCGTAGTGATGAAATGAAAACTATGCCCCAACGTGGCGTTATATATACTGTTGCTCCCTCACCGCTGGATAGCAATATAATATGGGCTGGCACCGATGACGGACAAATACAAGTTACTTTCGATGGCGGGGCTAATTGGAAAAATGTAACACCACCGGCTATTACCTCGTGGAGTAAAGTATCGTTGATGGATGCCAGCCATACCGATAAGTATACCGCCTATGCAGCGGTGAATCGGATAAGGCTGGATGACATGCACCCACACATCTATAAAACGAATGATGGCGGCCAAACCTGGAAGGAAATTGTAAATGGCTTGCCCGATGCGCCAATAAACGTAGTAAAAGAAGACCCGGTTCGTAAAGGCCTGTTATTTGCCGGTTCTGAAACCAATGTATCAGTTTCATTCGATGATGGCGAACATTGGCAGTCGTTGCGGTTAAATATGCCCGCTACCTCTATCCGCGATTTGGTTATAAAAGATAACGATCTGGTAATAGGAACCCATGGTCGCTCATTTTGGATACTTGATAACATGGTGCCGCTTAGGCAAATGAATGCTGATACCAAATCGCAAAAGGTAGTGTTGTATCAAACGGCGCCAGCGTACCGGGTACGCTGGAACATGAATACCGATACACCGATACCGCAGGAAGAACCGGCGGGAGAGAACCCACCGGATGGCGCTATGATAGATTATTACCTGGGCGAAAAAGCAAACGGTGAAATAACGCTGGATATAATCGCAGACGGAGACAAAATAATCCGGCATTATAGCAGCCGCGATACGATGTATAAGATACCGGATGTAAATATTCCGTTGTACTGGATAAGGCCCCAGCAGATATTTTCCGGGGCGGCTGGTTCGCACCGCTTTTTATGGGATATGCGCTACCAGCCTTTGAACGAACCTCCTATGTACCCTATAGCTGCTATTTATGAAGAAACGGAACCGGAAGCAAGTTCGCCGTGGGTTATGCCCGGTATTTATACGGTTAAACTAACCGTTGGTGGTAAATCCTATAGTGCCCCCCTTACTATTAAAATGGACCCGCGCGTAAAAACATCATTCATGGATCTTAAAGCCCAGCACGATCTTTCGGAGATAGTTTACAACGACAGGAAGAAAATATTGGAAACTATAGACGATGTTCACGCTGCACAGGCGCAAATAGAGGCGCTGCTGAAAAAGGATACTTTCCAGCACATTGGGATCCTAAGCTTAGAATTCCACGTGGACAAGTTGTCGCG